>Ga0079305_1000204_pt1 | contig 142577 bp, 118 predicted proteins | sample LMS_cellobiose_e_FD_79183 | JGI IMG/M metagenome (GOLD analysis project Ga0079305, IMG submission 79183) | Rumen-fistulated moose microbial communities from Alaska, USA - LMS_cellobiose_enrichment | ecosystem: Host-associated > Mammals > Digestive system > Stomach > Rumen fluid ...
ATTTCGCCATACGACCAGTTTCTTATCATTTCCGGAGAAGCCAGGCCGATCTTTATCGCATCAAATGTTGTATATGCCATTTATTTCACCTACTCCTCTCACATATCCTCGTCGTTATCGTCATATTCGCCGTCATCGTCTCCGAAGTCGTCAAACTCGTCATCAGCATCTTCTTCTATGCTGTTTCCCTCGGAATCTTCTATTTCGAATCCGCTGTCCTCAAGTTTTTCGTCGATGACATAGTCTTCCCTGCGGTCAAATCTTTCGAATCCGTCGTCTTCGTCCTCATCTATAAGTTCTATCTCAGACCTGTCTTTTGCAAGAACGTGGATGTCCAGTCCCAGCGACTGCAGCTCTTTTACAAGGACCTTGAACGATTCTGGAACGCCCGGCTGAGGAACGTTATGCCCCTTTACGATCGCTTCGTACGTTTTTACACGTCCCACTATATCATCGGATTTTACCGTCAATATCTCCTGCAGGGTGTAGGCCGCCCCGTACGCTTCCAAAGCCCAGACTTCCATTTCGCCGAATCTCTGTCCGCCGAACTGCGCCTTTCCTCCGAGAGGTTGCTGCGTCACAAGAGAATACGGGCCGGTCGATCTCGCGTGTATCTTGTCGTCGACAAGGTGCGCAAGTTTCAGGAAGTAGATATACCCGACAGTTACTGGATTATCGAACTTTTCACCGGTTCTGCCGTCGTACAGCGTCGTCTTGCCGTCCTCGGATATACCGGCCATCTTAAATGCTTCTTCTATATCTTCTTCGTTCGCTCCGTCAAATACCGGCGTCGCGATCTTCCACCCGAGAAGTTTTGCCGCATATCCGAGATGGACTTCCAAAACCTGGCCGATATTCATACGCGACGGAACGCCCAGCGGATTCAAAACGATGTCAAGCGGCGTGCCGTCCGGCAGGAACGGCATATCTTCCTGCGGAAGTATGCGGGATATGACGCCCTTGTTCCCGTGTCGGCCCGCCATCTTGTCGCCGACTGATATCTTTCTCTTCTGCGCGATGTAGCATCTGACGACCATGTTGACCCCGGGGTTGAGTTCGTCTCCGTTTTCCCTGGTAAACACATTGACGTTCACAACTATGCCGGATTCGCCATGGGGAACGCGCAGAGACGTATCCCTGACCTCTCTCGCCTTTTCTCCGAATATCGCACGCAGAAGCCTTTCCTCTGCGGTCAGTTCCGTTTCGCCTTTCGGGGTGACTTTTCCGACGAGGATATCGCCCGCATGCACTTCCGCGCCGACGCGTATTATTCCGCGCTCGTCGAGATCGCGCAGCGCGTCTTCGCCGACGTTCGGAATGTCTCTCGTTATCTCTTCCGGACCGAGCTTCGTATCCCTCGCCTCGGTCTCGTATTCTTCTATATGGATGGACGTGAACACGTCGTCGCGAACGAGCCGCTCGTTTATCAGGATAGCGTCCTCGTAGTTATACCCTTCCCATGTCATGAATCCTATGAGGACATTCTTTCCAAGCGATATTTCGCCTTCGCTTGTCGAAGGGCCGTCTGCGATAACGTCTCCAGCTTTGACCTTGTCTCCGACATTGACGATCGGACGCTGGTTTATGCATGTCCCCTGGTTGGATCTCAAAAACTTGATAAGCTTATATGTTTTTTCGCCCATGCCGTCATATCGGATGCCAATATAATCGGCCGAAACATTTGTCACGACTCCGTCGCCCTCAGCGAGAACGACCGTTCCCGAATCGACAGCCGCTTTGTATTCGATGCCAGTCGCGACTATCGGCGCTTCGGTCTTGAGAAGCGGCACGGCCTGTCTCTGCATGTTAGAGCCCATAAGCGCGCGGTTCGCGTCGTCGTTTTCGAGGAACGGGATCATCGCCGTCGCGACGGATACCATCATCTTCGGCGAAACATCTATAAGATCTACGGCCTGCCTGTCGACCTCTATGATCTCGTCGCGGTGGCGGCACGTAACTCTTTCCGCTTTTATGCGGCCGTTCTTGTCAAGCGGCTCGTTTGCCTGGGCGACGACATATTCGTCCTCAAGGTCCGCCGTCATATACATTACTTCTTTTGTGACTTTGCCGGTTTCTTTATCTATACGGCGGTACGGCGCCTCTATAAATCCGTAATCGTTTATGCGCGCAAACGTCGCAAGATACGATATAAGCCCTATGTTCGGGCCTTCAGGCGTCTCGATCGGGCACATGCGCCCATAGTGGCTGTAATGCACATCGCGGACCTCAAAATTGGCGCGGTCCCTCGACAAGCCGCCCGGGCCAAGTGCTGACATACGCCTTTTATGCGTAAGCTCGGCAAGCGGGTTCGTTTGGTCCATAAACTGCGACAGTGGCGACGATCCGAAAAACTCTTTTATCGCCGCTGTGACCGGCCTTATGTTTATAAGCGACTGTGGCGTCACTATGTCGAGATCCTGTATCGTCATCCTTTCGCGAATGACGCGCTCCATCCTCGAAAAGCCTATACGGAACTGGTTCTGAAGCAGCTCTCCGACCGAACGCAGGCGCCTGTTCCCGAGATGGTCTATATCGTCTATATTGCCGATCCCATATGCAAGACCGTTCAAATAGTTGATGGAAGCCAACATATCGTCGATCGTTATATATTTCGGAACAAGTTCTTCAATATGGTCTTTTATCGCGTCAAAAAGCTCGTCCCCGCTGAAGTTCGCCTTGATGTCCTCAAGCACTTTAAGGTTGACTTTTTCCGTTATTCCGAGTTTCGATACGTCTATATCCACAAAATTTTCGATCTTGACGGTATTGTTAGAGAAAATCTTGACTTCTTTTCCGTCTACAGAGAGCCACGCCTCGTTTACTCCTGCAGCTTCGATATCATATGCGCGCTCTCTCGTGATCGTCTCGCCCGCATCTGCAAGTATCTCTCCGCTTCTTACGTCGACGACCGGGCGCGCCAAAGTTCTGCCGGCAAGCCTTCTCGCAAGCGACATCTTTTTGTTGAATTTGTATCTTCCAACGCTCGACAAGTCATATCTTTTCGGGTCGAAAAAAAGATTGTTTATCATCGTGCGCGCGCTGTCGACCGTCGGCGGTTCGCCCGGGCGCATTTTCTTGTATATCTCGATAAGCGCCTCGTCCACCGTCTTCGATATGTCTTTGTCAAGCGTCGCGACGATCCTCTCGTCTTCCCCGAACAGCTCTTTTATCTGCTCGTCGGTCGCGATGCCGATCGCGCGTATAAACGACGTTACCGGAAGCTTCCTGTTTTTATCTATACGGATATAGAATATGTCGTTTGCATCCGTCTCGTATTCGATCCACGCTCCGCGGTACGGGATGACCGTGCATGCGAACAGCGGCTTGTCGGTCTTGTCAAGCTGCATATCGTAATACATCCCCGGGGATCTCACTATCTGGGAGACGATAACACGCTCGGCGCCGTTTATGACAAACGTTCCGCTTTGCGTCATTATCGGAAATTCGCCCATGAAGATTTCCTGTTCCTTTATTTCTTCCGTCTCCTTATTGCGAAGACGCATACGCACCTTAAGCGGCGCCGAGTATGTCGCGTCCCTCTCCTTGCACTCTTCCACCGTGTATCTCGGCGTCTCATCGATAGTATAATCGATAAACGTCAATTCAAGATTGCCTGTGTAATCCGAAATCGCTGCGACATCGTGAAAAACTTCCTTCAGTCCCTGGTCGAGAAACCAGCGATATGATTTTTTCTGGACCTCGATCAGATTCGGCATATCAAGAATTTCGTCTATTCTTGAATAGCTTTTTCGCACGGTTCTTCCGTATTGGACGTCTCTCGGCATTAACTATCACTCCATTTATAGTTTTTGTATCCCTTAGATACTCCCGGGGGCGTTGATGTTTTCTTTTCTCCCGGTCTTGTCTATGTGTCTTTTTTTTGTTAACATAAATTGTGTATACGGTGTATTTTTGCACACAGCAGTAGATTTTAATTTTATCATTCAAGGCTTGCTTTGTCAAGCCTTTTTACTTGTCAAAAATATCGACACTTTTCGATGTCGTTTCAGATATTTGCGACATTTTTCAATGAAACAATTGATATTAAAAGAGGGGTGAGTTTATCTCACCCCTCTGTCGTTATAATATGGCGTTTATAAAACAGTGCAAATTTATTTTTTCGACTTTAATATTTCTCCTTCAGAGTAGAGCACGGCCTTGCCCGCGACTTTGATTCGGTCCCCTTTGCGGCTTATATACAGCACCCCCGAGCGCTCTGACGCTTGATAACACACAAGTTCATCTTTGCCAAGGCGGTCACACCAGTACGGCGCGATCATGCAGTGCGAGCTTCCCGTGACGGGGTCTTCTTTTATCGTCAGCTTTGGTGCAAAGACGCGGCTTACGCAGTCATAACCGGCGTCGGAAGAAGGCGCCGTCACAATCACGAGCAGCCCGTCAAGACCTTTCATTTTCTCCTGATCGGGGTTTAGCGTCTTTACCTTGTCGCCGTCCGGCAAAACAAGCAGAAGATCTCTATCGATATACGCTTCAAGAGGTCTAACGCCGATCGCTTCCTCCATTTGATCTGTGACATCGACTTTATTGCATTTATATGCCGGGAAGTCCATCACATACATGTCGTCTTTTCTTTCCACCGTAAGTTCGCCTATCTGTGCGCGGAAGCGTATTGTCGAAGCGTTTTTTTCGTAGTAATTAAAGATAACATACGATGTTCCAAGTGTCGCGTGTCCGCAAAAATCCACTTCTCCGCCCGGTGTGAACCAGCGCAGATGATATATCTCGCCTTCTTTTACCGTGAAAGCCGTCTCCGAAAACAGATTCTCCTTCGCTATGTTTTGCATAAGCTTATCCGGCAGCCACTCTTCCATAACGCACACCGCCGCCTGATTCCCTCCGAACAGGGTGTCCGTAAAAGCGTCAACTACATACTGTTTCATAAAATCACCTCATAAACTCTTGAAATTCATCTGATATATTGTAGCATATTTTTAAAATCTGAGTCAATTCGGCAGGAAAAGATACGACCCGCTGCGACACTTCCCTTTAGGGGAGGTACCGCAGCGAGTCATACCATTCAATAGGCTTTTTAAAACGCCACTTTATTTTTTATCAATAAAGATCGCAGTTTAAATTTTTTGCAAAGCTTTCCGCCTTATCTAAAGTCTGTCTTTTAAAAATTAAGCGCCGAAATATCTCGCAATAAGGCCGTCAAAGCTGCGTCCGTGGCGGGCTTCGTCCTTTGCCATCTCATGCACTGTGTCGTGTATCGCGTCAAGGCCTTTTTCTTTCGCAAGTTTTGCCAGCGCAAGTTTGCCGGCGGTCGCGCCGCATTCCGCCTCAGCGCGAAGCTCAAGATTCTTCTTCGTGCTCGCCGTCACAACTTCTCCGAGAAGTTCCGCGAATTTTGCCGCATGCTCGGCCTCTTCAAACGCGGCCAGCTTATAGAATGCGCCGACCTCCGGATATCCTTCTCTCTCGGCCTGTCTCGCCATTGCAAGATACATGCCGACCTCTGTGCACTCGCCTGTAAAGTTGGCGCGCAGTCCGTCGAGTATCTCCTGATCTACGCCAGCCGCGATCCCGATCCTGTGCTCATCGGCATATACCTTTTCGCCGCTCTGCTCAACAAACTTAGACGCAGGCGCCTTGCACTGCGGGCAAAATTCAGGGGCGCTGTCGCCCGTATGTGTATAACCGCAGATGCTGCAAACAAATTTTTTCATCTTTTCATCCTCCCAAATCTGCATTTTAAAATGTTACTTATCTTGATGCCCGCACTCTTTTTCCAATACAGAACCGAGTTTTGTGGCATACAATTCATCTCTTATCTTTTTGTTAACTATGCAAAACACTTTATGTATGCTGCAATCCGCCTTGTCGTCGACCCTTGTACAAGAAAATTCATCATTCAAACAATGATTTATCGCGATGGGCCCGTCTATTATCTCGATTATTTGCCCGATCGACAGCTCTGAAGGGTCCTTCGCCAGCGCATATCCCCCTTTGATCCCTTTGAAAGAGGTTATGACCCCTTCCATCATGAGTCGCCTTAATATCTTCAAGGTAAAGCGCTGTGTCACTCCGCTCTCTTCCGCGATCTGGCGCGCGCCCAGCTTTTCCCCTCTCATCGCAAGCAGGGCCGTCATCCTTATTGCATAATCCGCCTCATGCGTTATGCGCACTTCAACCACTCCGCTCCGTTAAAGTCTACATTCATAGTATACATTTATCTCCTCGTTTGTCAATAGCTTTTTTGTGTTTCGCTTTATTTTTTAAAGTGTTTTTATATGTAAATATCTTTTATTTTCTCCCCAAAAAACAATTGACATTCGACTTAACGTATTTTATAATATAACTCGCGTTGACGCATAAAATGCGGTCGTGGCGGAACAGGTAGACGCGCACGTTTGAGGGGCGTGTGGGAGACCATATGGGTTCAAGTCCCATCGACCGCACCATTCCCCATGGATTAAAACATCCATGGGGACATTTTTTTGCGCCATCGAATGCTATGAATCTGCCAAGGGTAAGTTCGTGCCGGGTTTCACGGCAAACTTCCACGACGCTAAAGACGCTGCGTTTGTCACCGCCGCCAAAATTTACGCCGTCAAAAAACCTCTTTTGTTTTTAAGACAAAAGAGGTTTTTTTCTTGCTGTTTTTTCAATTTTATTGTTTTTCAAATTCGCCTGCCACGTCTTGTAAAAGCTTTCTGATTTCCAGATGCTGCGGGCATTCTTTTTCACACCTGCCGCATTCTATACAGTCCGACGCTTTGCCGCCATCTGCCGTAAGCACGCTTTTATAATAATAGTCCTGATTCCAGTCGTTAAATATCTTTTTAAGGTTATAGCATGAGAACAGCTCCGGTATTTTGATGCCCTTTGGGCATTCGCTGTCATACACACAGTAATGGCACGATGTGCAGGGTATCATCCTCATTTCCGAAAAAATGTCGCACACCTTCCATACTGCGTCCATTTCTTTTTGGGTAAGTCCGGTGAAATCCTTCATGACTTTTATGTTTTCTTCCATCTGGTCGATACTGCTCATCCCGGAAAGGATCACTCCAATATTCGGAAAACTTCCCGCAAAACGCAGCGCGTATCCGGCGTTTGAATGCTTTCCTCCCAGATGGTCGAATACTTTTTGCGCCTTTTCCGGAAGCTTTACGAGATTTCCGCCCCTTATCGGCTCCATTACGATCACCGGTTTCCCGAATTCCTCGCACACTTCATAAACCAGTCTGCTTTCAACCGAGGCGCTCTCATAATCCACGTAATTGAACTGTATCTGCACAAATTCTATCTGCGGATATTCGGTAAGTATTTTTTTGAGGACCTCCGCCTTATCATGGAATGATATTCCAAAATGCCGTATCTTTCCTTCTTCTTTAAGTTCAAGCACCGTTTCATATGCGAAGCGTTTCTTGAACTTTTCGAAAATCATGGCGTCCTGCGCGTGCATCAGATAAAAATCAAAACTGTCCACTCCGCACAGGTCAAGCTGCTTATTGAAAAACGGCCTTATATCTTCACGACGGCTGAAATACGGCTCTGTCAGTTTGTTCGCGAGAAGAAATTTGCTTCTGTCATGGCGTTTGACAAGCGCATCTCTTATGGCCGTCTCGCTCTTTCCGTTGTGATATCCGTGCGCAGTGTCAAAGTAATTGAACCCTGCTGATATGAACATATCGACCATATTTTTTAACTGCTCTGCATCAACGTCTTCCCCCTTCATGGGAAGGCGCATGCATCCAAATCCGAAATTGCCGTTTATTTCAGGAAAAAAACTGTTTTGTTTTATCGCCATAAATCATACTCCTTTTCTTTTCACCGTTATATATCTTTTTAAGCGCTCCCTCTTGTATAAATCTAAAACCATGCCGGGACCGAACGCCCCGCTCCGGCGCCGATGATTGCCGTTTGTGCGTCATTCAGCACTTTTCAAGTCCTTGTTATCCGAGAAGTTTCCGGTATATTTCAAGATCTATATCCTTCCATACGTTGAATATGATCTCTATACCGGAACACACATCTTTTCTATATCGCTCGACTGTGTGCACGGCGATCTCTGCCGCCCTCTGATTCGGAAAGCGGAACGCGCCGGTCGATATACAGCAGAACGCGACGCTTTTTATCGCATTTTCCCTCGCCTTTTCAAGGCAGGATAAATAGCAGCTTTCAAGCGCGTTCTCGTCGCCCTCTGCGAGTTTTCCGGAAACTATCGGACCAACAGTGTGCAGGATATATTTACTCGGCAGGTTGTATGCCGGGGTGATCTTTGCCATCCCCGTCGGTTCTTCATGCCCCTGTTCAGAGATCATCTCGGAGCACCTGTACCTTAGCTGCACCCCCGAGTATGTGTGAATGCAGTTGTCGATGCACGCATGACAAGGGATATAGCACCCCGTCATCCCGGGATTCGCCGCGTTCACTATCGCGTCGCACTTTAATGTCGTGATATCTCCTTTCCAAAGGTATATGCCTTCCTTTATCGGTTTCATGTCCGCGATATCCGTTATTCCCTTTTGTTTTATCTCCTCTTTCAAATAATCGTCCTGGATTTTCAAAAATTCCCCACTTGTTTTTTGGGGCATACGAACATTCATCAGGCTGCGCAAAAGCCGCTTTTGCCCCTCGATATCGTCCGGGACCATAGTATCCCGATACTTCGGCTGTTCATCAAGCAATGCGCGAATCAAATATTTTCTTCTTTCTGCCTGCTCCATCGTCCGGCGCCTCCTTTTCCGGTATTTTTTGCAGCGTCCGTCCATCTATGGATCCTGTCTCGCCGCACGACGGCCGCGCAATGCTCACCATGCGGTATGTAAAAAAGCATGTGCCCCTGCTTTTTAAATCAGAGCGCCATGCTTTTCCATGCAGTCTATCCGCGAATTTTGGTTTTTATCTCACCGGATCGCAGTACAGCTCTTCATAATGCCTGCAAAGCGAAAGATAATCTTCCGATGTGCTTTCATGTATTTTGTTAAGATAATCGTGTATATCAAAGTTGTCGATCTTAAGTATTCTCTGTGTGAGGTGCATCCCGACGTTTGAGCAGTGATCGGATATCCTTTCAAAATTGGTCAAAAGTTCGACGAACGATATGCCGCTCTGCGTCGTGCACTGCCCCCTCTGCAGTCTTTCAACATGCTTTTCCTTCAGCATTTCAACAAGCATGTCGACGGTCTCCTCAAGCGGTTCAAGTCTTGTCGACACTGTCGAATCGTCGTTTCTGTATGCTTCCACCGTCATATCTATCGCCGCGTGCACCGCCGCGGTTATGTGATGCAGTTCGTATGTTCCAATAGGTGAAAACACTATATGCTGCCCGTTATTGTATTCCGCGACCTCCGCGATATTTACGCAGTAGTCCCCTATCCTTTCAAAATCCCCCACAGAATGCATGATCTCTGTCGCAAGCCTGTTATCGGCGGAATTCATCCCGCCGCGTTCTGTTATTTTTATCAGATACTCTCCAAGCACCGTCTCTGTCTTGTCGAGAAACTTCTCGTTCTCCTGCAGAAATTCCATCTGCTTTTCGTCATATGCTTCCAAAAGCTTCGACGCGATATCAAAGTTTTCCGTCACGGCCTCTCCCATGCTTATTATGACCTTTTTGCACTGCTGCAGTGCGAGGGACGGCGTTTTGAGGAAGTTGTCGTCCAAAAGCATAAGTTCTTCGTCTATTTTTGATATCTCATGGTCTTTGAGCATTTTCTTCGACATTTCGACCAGCGCATTGCACAGCGGCAGCATCAAAACGCATGTCCCTATATTAAACAGCGTGTGAAAGTCCGCTATATTACCTCTCGTTACGGCGTTATCCCAGAATGAGAATCCCACAAGCGACTGGTACCCGTATATCGCCGCGAGGAATATCGCGGCGCCCAGCACATTCATCAGCACATCTATATACACCGCGCGCTTTGCCTTCTTATTCGTCCCTATGCTTGCAAGTACGACCGTCGCGCATTTACCGATATTCTGGCCCATTATTATTGGCGCTGCCATTGCGAACGTGATGCTGCCCGTCGATGAGACCGCCTGCAATATACCTACCGACGCCGACGAACTTTGCAGTATGATCGTAACTAGCGCACCGACCAGTATGCCCAGTAGCGGATTTGTAAACAGCGAGAACAGATGCTGAAATTCCGCAGACGAGCTGAGCGGTGCGAGGGCCGCCTCCATCGTCGTCATACCGAAAAACAGTATGCCGAACCCCATGAGTATCGATGCCTTGTCCTTGCTTTTGCGCTTTTTGGATATAAGAAGCACCAGCGCCCCTATCGCGATACATACCGGTGCGAACGACGCGGGTTTTAAAAGCGAGAGCCACGTGTCTGCGGCAGATATATCTCCCAGCCTCAAGATCTGTCCTGTGACAGTCGTACCTATATTCGCGCCCATTATCACCGAGATCGCCTGCGGCAGTTTCATGATCCCAGCGTTAAGAAATCCTATGACCATTACGACAGTCGCCGACGAGCTTTGTATAACTCCCGTCACGACCGTTCCAAGGGCAATGCCTTTAAATCTGTTATTCGTAAGCTTTTCAAGGGTTTTTTCCAGCCCCGCTCCCGCCAGCTTTTCAAGGGATGTTCCCAAAAGATTCATACCGTACAGGAAAAGGCCTATCCCCCCGAGAAGCTGGAGAACCGAAATAAGAGTCAACGCTTATTCCTCCAAACTTTAAATCTGCTTATCCTGTTTTATTTTACAAAATTTCATCGTGTTTTACAATATCAATCGCTCTTTAAATTGAACAACATTTATAAAAAAACAAAGCTGACTGAAAATGTCAGCTTTGCTTCATATAAATATATATGTCTTTTATCTCACTTTTCCCAAGGATATGTCACTTTTACCTCATTCCCATTCATGATATAGGAATAATCAATCTGCAATTCGTCTTCTGTCACATCGATCGCCTGGGCGATAACATCATATCTTATCCCATATTTGTCGTAAAATACGACTATCAGTTCCGCCCTCTTCCCCCCGTTGAGCTTCGTGCTTTGCTCTATCGGCACGAGATATTCAAAATTATCCGCCTCATAATTGCGCGTGTTTTTCAGATCGATCGGCATCTTGAATGCGGTTTTTCCGTCGATCTTAATCTCTACCCACGCTTCTTCAGGGCCGTTCTGCATCTGTGCCGTTTTACCTTCCCAGGTAAGCCTCAGTGTCCCGGATTGCTTGATCTCGTCGCCTTCAGGCTCTCCTGTAAGGGGATTTTCCTTTAATGCCCCTCCCGATGTCATCCCGTCCAGCACCGCGAATACATACGGCTTATATGCATCTTTTATACACCCGTCATAAGGCGGATCTATCCTTTGTGTCTGCTGCTCGCCGTCTTTTTTCAGATGCACTTCTATAACGTTTATGTCGCTGAACGGGATATCCGCCGTGCACTCAAATTTATAATCACCGTTGTTGTTTGCCGGAACCGTTTTGGGAGCAAAATCGCTGCCCTCGATATAAAATTCCGCCGTCATTCCTTCTGCATAATTTTTCGGAGTCGCCGATAAATAGAGCGACATCTTGTTGTTTTTTACATCCTCTTCTGTAAATTCAGCCCTGTAATCCACCAAAAGGCTGTTCTGCTGTTTCAATATATCGGAAACTTCTTCGGAAAGATTCCCGACCTGCGATCTAAGAGATGTCATATCATTGCTGAACATCATATACGTATTGGTTATCCTTGTGTCCATATTGTTGATTTTTCCGAATAACTGCATCAGCGCGAATGCGAATACGATCCCGACTGCTATTAGGATGTTCCTGCGTTTCTTATATTTTTCATAGCGTTCTTTTTCATTGCTGTCTATATAATTTTTAAGTGTCCGGCATACATTTTCCACCATATCGTCGGTCATCGTATCTGACGGTCCGTTTTTTCCCTGTTCTCCGTCCTGTTCGTCGTCTATATCCACGCCCAAAAGCTCATTCAATGATATTCCGAACATCTTGCTTATCATTATAAGCTTGTCTATCTCCGGCACAGAGGCGCCCGACTCCCATTTTGAGATCGCCTGTCTCGACACTCCCAATTTTTCCGCCATCTGCTCCTGCGACATGAAATTCTGTTTTCTGATTTCCTGTATTTTATCCGCTATATTCAAAAAATCACCTCTTTCTTTTGCAAATATAGCAGGAAGCCGTCATCTGTTCCACCAACCACCGCTTTCTTTTGCGCAACTTCCGGTTGCTTTTATATATTTTATATCTGAATTCTACGTTTTGCCAATACAATTAAAGCAAAATTAAAGCAAAACCAGGCCCGTCTCAAGGCATCCCCGCAAATGCACACGGCGCCCTTATTTTGTATATACTGAAATGAGAGCAACCCAATCAGATTTATTTGGAGTGAGTTTAATGGCGACTTTTACAAACTATGCTACGCTTTCCTATAGCGGTGGAACGACAAATTCCAACACCGTTACAGGCGAGATTTTAGAGACGCTTGCCGTTACCCAAACGGCTGTAATGGATCACTATTCTGCCAAAGACAATGTGACGTTTGTCACCACCATCGTAAACAGCAGCACATCTGCCGTATCCGGACTTACCGTGACCGACGACCTCGGCGGTTATGGCACTGAACGTGCGACCGTCTACCCCCTCGAATATGTCGACGGTTCGATGCATTATTACGTCAACGGCGTTCTTCAGGCGGCTCCCATTGTGTCTGTCGGCCCGCCTCTTGCAGTCAGCAACATTAGCATCCCCGCAGAAGGAAACGCCATCTTGATCTACGAAGTCAGCGTCACAAATTATGCCCCGCTCGCATCAGGCGATACCATAATCGATACCGTCACTGTGACAAGCAGCGAGCTTTCCTCTCCGATAACCGCATCGGAGACGATCACCGCATCTGACAGCGCGGATCTTACGATAAGCAAATCAATGTATCCGCCGGTCGTGTCCGAAAACGGTCAGCTGACCTATACTTTTGTTATAAGCAATACCGGCAATGTGGAAGCGGCCGCAACAGACGCTTTGATCTTGACCGACATCTTTGATCCCGTCTTGACCCTGACCTCAGTCACCTTCAACGGTGCGCCAATGGTCGTCAACACCGACTACACCTATAATGCCGTTACAGGCGAATTCGCGACGACCTCCGGTCAGCTGACCGTTCCCGCGGCGTCATATACACAAAATGCCGACGGCACCTGGACCTTGACCCCGGGGACATCCGTCCTTGTCGTCACCGGCACCGTATAATAGAATATTTTTACCGAGATTCCAGGCTCGTTCTCTTTTCGCATCGCAGTGCGTCCCGCCTTTAATATATAAAGCAGCGGCAAACTGTATTTTGTAAAATCTTCAAACTTTCTGTATTAAACGCCGCCCGCATTATAATGGGCGGCGTTTTCATATATAGCAAAAAACGCAGACTATTCCTTAAAACAGTCTGCGTTTTTCTTATGTCTTTCAGGTTTTGCTTCGCTCTATCTTCCCGCAAAACTTCAGTGGAATGAAGGCGCTGAGACCTTTTCATCGGGAAACGGGCTGTTCTCCGGCGAGGGCTCTGAAAGACTGAAATACATTTTCGCCGCCTTTGTCGTGCCAAAATCCTTATTGGATCCGGTGTTTTGGACCTTGTTGAACGCTTTCTGGAACATGGCGTTGTGCGCTTCCTCACGGTTTAGCAGAAAATCTATCGTCTCTCTTACCTTTTTGTCGTTTATCTGCCGATACAGATATTCATAAACGACCTTTGCGCGCTGTTCCGATGCTATATTGGCAAGCAGATCCGCGCACAAGTCACCTGTCACCGTTACATAATCGGCGGTCCATGAATATCCCGACGCATTGATGAGCCCCGGATTCAGCCCCAGCAGAACATGGGTCTGGATCTCGCCTGCCGGCACCGTGGAAGCGTCGACATCGTGTCCATTTAAAAGATTTATCATCTGCGCGACCATCTCCATATGGCCAAGTTCCTCTGCCGCAATATCCAGAAACAGGTCCTTTATCTCAGGATTTTTTACGCGAAAACTCTGAGACATATACTGCATGGCTGCCTTAAGTTCACCGTTGGCTCCGCCCAGCTGCTCCTGCATCAGCGCTGCATATTGCGGATTGGGTTTTTCCACCTCCACCGGATGGAAAAGCATCTTTTCATGTTTAAACATAAATTTAACCTCCTTTGTATACTTGAAAAAGCAGGGCTGTTCCTATCTTTCCCAAACAAAAAGGATTTATTCTCCAAATTGATCACTATGCGCTTGATTGATATATTGCGATTGTTCCAAAGTATTAAATGAGTCTCGTCACAATCCGATTTACACTATTTAGAATCAAAAAAAGTTCTGAAACCGAAAGGCTTCAGAACTTTTCTGGTCCGAGTGACAGGAGTCGAACCTGCGGCCTCTTGAACCCCATTCAAGCGCGCTACCAAACTGCGCCACACCCGGAAATATTCGACCGAAAGAATTATATACTATCCATGCTTTATTTTCAACACTTTTATACATGAATAAAAAGTCCGTTTTTAGGCAAAAATACTGCAGGGTGATGACTTTGGCGATTTGCATAATACGAACGATCCTTCTTTATATTCTCGTTATAGCCGCCATGCGCATAATGGGAAAACGACAGGTCGGAGAGCTTCAGCCGACAGATCTTGTTATAACCATCCTGATATCCGAACTTGCCTCTGTACCCATGCAGGATTTCGGCATACCGATACTTTACGGCATCATCCCGATACTGACCTTGATATGCGCCGAAATACTGACGTCATTTCTCTGTATAAAAAGCGTTCGCCTCAGAAATCTTTTGAGCGGCCACACGATATCTATCATAAAAAACGGCGTGGTACAGCAGCGCAATATGCGTGAAATGCGGCTTTCGACCGATGACCTTATGAGGGAGATGCGCATACACAATGTTTCGTCGCTGTCGGATGTCGCCTATGCTCAGATGGAGACAAACGGCCATATGACGGTTATTCTGAAACCCGACTTTGCCCCCTCGACGGCCGGCATGATAGGTGTGCATCCTTCCCCAACCGGATATCCTGTCGTGCTGATATCCGACGGCAGACTTATAAATGAAAATCTCTCCCTGTGCGAAAAAACACTCGACTGGCTTTTAGAACAGCTGAAAGAGCACGGCGTCTCCTTTATCCGCGATGTCTTCCTCTTTACCTTAGACGATTTTGGAAATACTGCATTCATACCGAAGGAGATGTCAAAATGAAGAGAATCATATGTTCAGTCGTGATCGCCCTGATCATGACGGGGTTCGTCATCTTTACCGAAATCGCAACGGAAAATATCTCAAAAAACATATCCGCTTCTCTAGAAAGATCCTGTGAATATGCGGTCCTGGGAGATATGTTTTCAGCTAAAACGCACTTTGAATCGGCCTATAGCGGCCTTTATAAATATAAGGATTACTTATTCACGATATGCGTGCATTCTCATATCGACGACATTTTTGCCGGTTTTGAACGCTGTCGGTCCTTCATTCTGTCTGAAGACCGCACTTCTTTTCTGGCCGAAACGTTTTCGCTTATCTATCTTGTAGACAACGTCTGCGGCGCCGAACAGATCAGTATCGCAAACATCATGTAGACTATTTCTCCTGGCATGACAAACGGCCCCGGGCGTTACAAATCGCCCGGGGCCGTATAATATCGATCTTTCTGTATTATATTCAGTTTTTCTCGAGAAGCTTGTTGAGCTCGCTCATGAAAGTGCTGATATCTTTGAACTGTCTGTACACCGACGCAAATCTTACATAGGCCACTTCGTCGACTTCTTTAAGCTTGTCCATTATAAGCTCTCCTATGTACTTTGTCGTCACTTCATTTGCGAGAGAGTTTAAAATGTCCTGTTCTGTTTCATCGGCTATTTTTTCAAGGACGCTGTAAGGCACAGACCTTTTCTCGCAAGCTTTTACAAGCCCGTTTATGATCTTGTTCCTATCGAAGCTTTGTCTCGACCCGTCCTTTTTTATGACCATGATCGGCACTTGTTCGACTATTTCATAGGTGGTAAACCGCCTCTGACATCTCATGCATTCACGCCGTCTTTTTACGCTTGCGCCCTCGTCCGTCGGCCGCGAATCGATTACCTTGCTTTCCTTATATGCGCAAAACGGGCATTTCATATCTTCACTTCCCCTGTAATATCGGTAATACATGAGGATCCTTCGATCCTCTCATGTGTATTATACCATAAAAGGGGAAAATAAAAAAAGTATTTTATCTTCATCAAATACTTTCTATAAAATCTTCCACTATTTCGCCGAATGTTGCGACTGTCACTTGCCCGCCTACCATGTTCTCCCACAATTTCGTGATTTTCTTTTCGCTTATCGTTATATCCCGTATCTCTTTTGAAATACAGATTTTTTCGCCGTTATCGTTATTTTCAACCTGATAAAGCGCCATACCGTATGTTTCCACCGCTAAATTTTCCCCTATATTCACCCGATTTCTCACGATCTTATAGGTTACGGTCGCATCTTTTCCATCCTCAAAACGTATGCATCGTTTGCTTTGCCGAAGAACATCCTCCACTTTGTTCATCCCCTCGCCGCAAGTTTGAGCGTGTTTAGATTATAACCATTTTTTACCTTTTTGTCTATTTAATTATTTCGACGTTATTCGACATGTTTTGCCGGACGGATCATATTCTTTGTTTTAAAAATTCGAAAGACCCGGTTATCTGCGACATATTATCATAATCGGACGCGTACACCTCGACGAGAAGGTGCCCATCATACCCGACGTTTTTAAGCCCGTCTATAAATTTGTCGTAATCCATGTCGCCCTCTCCCGGAAGAAGGCACATATTGGCGCTGTCGTGGTCGCTTATATGGACGTTGACAGTCCTATCCCCCATGATTTTCAAATACTCGTTCACATCCACCCCCGCGCGAACCGCCTGTTTCGTGTCCAACGTAAAATGAAGCTCCGGCACCATATCCCGTATAAACGTCAGATATTCGAGGTCAGACGACTTGCACCATGCCACATTTTCCTGTGCAAGAATTATCCCGCAGTCTTTCGCGCGCGCGTTAAGTCTTTTGTAAGCTGCCGCTATCTTCTCCCCCGGGACGCTGTCCACCTTTACTTTTGACGCGATCCGCCTTTCACCGTGAAACGTGAAATATTTTGCCCCAAGGATGTTTGCCGCGTCAAAATAACGCGCATATTTATCAAGGCTGTCATCTAACCTGCGCTCATACCCCGAGAAAAAGGCCACCCCCTCTGTCCCGGAAGTATACGGATGCACCGATACAACCTTCATCCCGTAAAATTCTATCCGGCGCCTGATCTCGTCTATATATCCCGAAGAAAACTCACTTTCGGAATTGATAAATATCTCGATATTCTTTATATTTAGCCTGCCTATCTCCTCTATCGCATTTTCCGTATACATCGGATAAAAGCACGCCGTCGAAATGCCAAGTTCCATATTTTGCTCCTTATGGTATATTTTTTGCATTGTTATGACATTGTTTTATGTTTAATATTATATCATAAATGTCCTGTAAAGTGGTGAGAAAATGAGACATATCCTCTGTTTTATAAGATCTTTGGATCCCGCGTCCCGCTCCGTTTTTATCGGCGGCGTTTCGTTATTCTCCGCGATGATCCTGTCAGCGTTATGTATGTCGGCCTTCTTTTCACCTTATACGTGCGCGACGTATCATGTTTACATATGTGCAAAGACCCTTTTTTCTAACTCTTTCCTTGTTCTGTTTGAATCCGTTTTAGGTTCTGTATTTATAGAGAGATATTCCCGTCTTTCGGACAAATAAAAAAAGCGACTTGTTATTCCAAGTCGCTTTTGCTTGTTTTAAGCTTTTTTCGGTTTCCCTTTAAATTTGACCCACAGCGGCCCCGCAAGGAATACAGACGAGTATGTTCCGCTGAGCATGCCTATCATAAGCGGTATAGCAAAGTCTTTGAGGGACTGCACCCCGAGTATCAGAAGCATTATGACCGTAAACAGCGTCGTCAGGGTCGTATTGATCGAACGCGAAACGGTCTGCCATATGCTCTTTTCAACGACATTTTCAAACGCTTCTCTTCCGGCTGCCTTATTGTTTTCTCTTATTCTGTCAAACGTAATAATACTTGCGTTTATTGAATAACCGAATATCGTCAGCGCCGCCGCGACAAAGGTCAGATTAAGCGGTATCTGAAGGATCACATACACGCTAAGCATGACCAATATATCGTGGATAAGGCAGATGACCGCCGAAAGTCCAGATTTGAATTCAAATCTTATCGTGATATACAGAAGCATCAGCGCCGCCGCGATTATGCATGACAAAAATGCAGAGCGTTTGAAATCCTGCCCGACAACCGAGCTTACGTTGTCTGTCTTAAGCAGATCTTCATTCGTCAAGGAATACTCTTCCTTCAAGGCTTCAAATATCGACTGGCGCTGCTCGCTTGTGAGCTCGGTCGATTTGATAATGATCTCCGTCCCGTCGCCTGTCGACTGAACCGTCGCGGATGTTCCGGTCAGATCCTTTATCTTCGCCGATATCGATTGCGTCACTTCCTGCGTCGCCTGCGTATGAATCGCGACATTCATGGACGTTCCGCCAGCAAATTCTATATCCAGATTGAATAGATTCACTCCGAAAGGAAGAAGGATCAGGCTTATAAGACCGACCGCTATCAAAACAAGGGATATGATCGCAAACAGATTAAATCGTTTTACTATGTCGAATTTGATCTTATTATACATTTATCTCTCCCCCTTCCTTATATTCCGTAGAGCTTGGTATTGGTGATCTTAAAGTCAACCAGCCTGTTGAGGAGGAAGTGAGTTACCGTTACCGCCGTGAACATAGAAACGATAATGCCTATCCCAAGAGTGATCGCAAATCCCACGATCTGGCCGGTCCCGAATATATAAAGGACCAGTGCGGCGATAAACGTCGTAACGTTTGAGTCGAGGACCGCTGTGAACGCCCTGTTGAACCCGGCGCTTATAGCGGATTTGATCGTCTTTCCGTTTCTAAGTTCCTCTCTTATCCTTTCGAATATGACGACGTTTGCGTCGACCGCCATGCCTATCGAAAGGATTATGCCGGCGATCCCCGGAAGCGAAAGGTTGACCTTGAACGCCGACAGAAGAACGAGCACAAGCGTTATATAGAAGAGAAGCGCAAAGTCAGCGACAAGTCCCGGGAGACGGTATATAACGATCATGAATATGCAGACAAGTATGATGCCTATCATACCCGCGAGAAGGCTTGTTTCAAGCGCCCTGTCTCCGAGTACCGGACCGACCGACCTCATCTCTATTTCGCGCAGCGAGAACGGCAGCTGACCTGAGCTTATGATGTTCGCAAGCCAGCCCGCGCTTTCCGCGGTAAAGGAGCCGATTATCTGGATCTTTTCAGAATTAATTCCCGTCTCCGCGAACTCTGCGCCGACTGACGGCGTGCTTACGTTGTTACCGTCGAGAGAAATATAGATTATATTCTCCCCTTCTGCTGCGCGCTGCGCGGCGGCCTTGGTCGCTTCTGCAAATTTTTTGATCGCTTCTGTTTTAAGCTCTATCTCGACGTAATTCTGAGAGATATTGGTGCTGTCTATAGGTCCGAATGCGGCGGTCGCTTTCTTTATGTCGCTTCCGACCATTACGATGTTGCCGTCATAATCTTTGAATTCAAGCTGCGCCGTCGACCCGAGTTTCTGCACCGCTTCCTCCGGATCTTGAATGGAGGGGATCTCGACCGTTATCCTCCTGTCTCCGACAAGATATATCAGCGATTCGGAGTATCCGAGGTATGTGAGTCGCTGAGTCAGTATCTGCTTTACGACGTTCATGTTTTTTGCAAGTTCTTCCGCAGATATGTCTCCCTCGACCTGTGCCTCAAACGTGATCGTGGACCCTCCGACAAGGTCAAGCCCCCGCCTGATCCCGTTTTCCTCATCACTTATCTTGGAAAATTCATAAAAACCAAGATCAAGTCCGTACAGTGCTATATATCCCAAAAGCAGAATTATAAGCAGCACTGCGACAAAAGAAATGATACTTTTTGTCATTGGTCATATCCCTCCTAATTGTAAACACAACGAATATTATATCTGTGAATTTCGATTTAGTCAACAAATATAGATCATATTAACCATATTATAAGCATCTTTTTGATATATATCGCACAATAACGCCTTATATTTGTCAAAAGCGGCGCAAGAGAATATCTTGCGCCGTTTTAATGTGTTTTATTGCCGTATTGTTTTAAAGATTTATCTCAGTTTCAATGTCGCCGTCGCCTTCTGCAAGGCGGGGCGTTACACATTGCATTATAAACTCCTCTGTCTGCTGAGGGGCCCGTCCGATATATATGCTGGGCGAAAGTTCCTTCATTATCTCCTCTTTATCAAGGCCGAATGCCTTATCCTCCGCGATCCTGTCGATAAGATCGTTCGAAAGGCCTTCTTCTTTCACCCTTTTGCCCGCTTCTATTGAATGCTGACGTATCCTCTCGTGAAGTTCCTGCCTGTTTCCGCCCGCTTTTACTGCGCGCATCATTATATTTTCCGTCGCCATAAAAGGAAGCTCGTTTTTTACATGGCTTTCTATCACCTTCGGATACACAACTATCCCGGAAGCGATATTCAAATAGATCGACAAGATCGCGTCTGTCGCCAAAAAAGCCTCGGGTATTGAGATCCGTTTATTCGCCGAATCGTCAAGCGTTCTCTCAAACCACTGTGACGACGCGGTCAGCGCGGGATTTAAAGAGTCTGCGATGACATATCTCGAAAGCGCGCATATCCTTTCCGACCTCATGGGGTTTCTTTTATACGGCATCGCCGACGACCCTATCTGATTCTTCTCGAACGGCTCTTCGATCTCCTTAAGGCTTTGCAGCAGTCTCATATCCGTCGCGAACTTGCTGGCGCTCTGCGCGATCCCAGACAGTGTTTGAAGGGCGAAAGCGTCGATCTTTCTCGAATAGGTCTGCCCCGACACCGGAACGCACCCCGCCATACCGAATTCCTTGGCTATGATCTCGTCAAGTTTTTTTACTTTCTCGTGATCCCCTTCAAAAAGTTCCAAAAAGCTTGCCTGCGTCCCCGTTGTGCCTTTGGATCCAAGCATCCGCATGTTTGCGATCCGGTGCTGCACTTCATCAAGGTCCATGATAAGCTCATTTATCCAAAGCGTCGCCCTTTTCCCGACCGTCGTCAGCTGCGCCGGCTGAAAGTGCGTAAACCCAAGCGTCGGCATATTTTTATATTTCATCGCAAATCCCGACAGCTTTGCGATGACCGCGCGAAGCTTCTTTTCAATTAGAACAAACCCGTCGCGTATTTGAATAAGGTCGGTGTTGTCGCCGACATACGCGCTCGTCGCCCCGAGATGAATTATCGGTTCGGCTTTCGGGCACTGTTTCCCGAACGCATATACATGTGCCATTACATCGTGCCTTACTTCCTTTTCGCGCTTCTGCGCCGTTTCGTAATCTATGTCGTCGCAGTTTTTCTCCATCTCTTCTATCTGCTCGTCGGTAATGGGCAGTCCTAGCTCTTTTTCCGCCTTTGCAAGCGCTATCCAAAGCTTTCTCCATGTTTTGAATTTCATATCGGGAGAAAACAGGTTCAGCATCTCCCTGCTCGCATATCTTACGCTCAGCGGACTTTCGTAAACAGATCTCAACTTGTGCACCCCCAGGCCTTTTTTAAGAGAAATCGGGCGGCCGGGACGGCCGCCCTTTTTTGATCATGCATTTTTGATAAAGCTTTCCAGTCTGTCAAGGCCGCGTTTTATCTCGCTCATCGACGTCGCATAAGACCAGCGGATATAGTTCGGCGCGCCGAAACCGGAACACGGCACCGTCGCGACAAGGCCCTTTTCGAGGAACAGTTTCGCGAAATCGTCGCCGTCTTTTATGACCGTTCCGTACATCGTCTTCCCGACAAACGAACTCATATTCATCATAACGTAGAACGCGCCCTGAGGTTTTATGCAGCTTATCCCTTCGATCGCGTTCATATTTTTGCAGAGGAAGTCCCTGCGCTCTTCAAACGCGAGGCGCATCTCTTCAACGCTGTCCTGAGGCCCGGTCAGCGCCTCGAGCGCGGCCATCTGCGAGATGGTCGACGGAGCCGACGTCGAATGGCTTTGATAATTTGCCATCGCCTTGGCGATCTCAGGATTTGCCAGCGCGTACCCGATCCTCCAGCCGGTCATCGCATAGCTTTTCGACACGCCGTTTATAAGTATCGTCAAATCGTTTATTTCGTCTCCAAGAGACGCCATCCCGACGAATTTCACGCCGTCATAGACAAGATTGCAGTAAATATCGTCTGCGATTATATAGACGCCGTGTTTTACGCACACTTTGCCGATCTCAAGAAGTTCGTTCTTTGTATAAAGCATGCCTGTCGGATTTGACGGGCTGTTGAGCAATATCGCCTTTGTTTTCGGCGTTATCGCATTTTCAAGCTGCTGCGCCGTTATTTTAAAATCAGCGGATTCTTCCGCCGTTATAACGACCGGTACGCCGTCCGCGATCTTTGTCATCTCGTAATAGCTTACCCAATACGGCGCCGGGATGATGATCTCATCCCCGGGATCCGTCAAAACCTGCAGCGCTATATACACGTTGTGTTTCGCGCCGCTCGACACGACGACCTGGCTCGCCTCGTATTTGACGCCGTAGTCCTTGTATACGCGGTCTGCGATGGCCTCGCGCAGTTTTAAAAGACCCGCTGCCGGCGTATACTTCGTCTGATTGTTCCTTATCGCTTCTATTCCGGCTTCCTTTATGTTTTCCGGCGTCGCGAAATCCGGCTCTCCAGCGCCGAACCCGACGACATCTATCCCCTGTGCTTTCATCTGTTTGAACATCGAATCTATCGCCAGAGTGGTCGATGCTCTGACCTCAGATGCAACTTTAGAAATTGATTTTTTCATTTGTGTACCTCTCTTTCACACATATTGCAACAGCCGAAAGGAAATTATGAAATATTACATTTATTATTTTCAGATCTCTGCCAGTGCGGCGCCGATAGCCGTCGCATATTCCGCATGATCCGGAATAAGGAATTTGACGTCATAAAGCGTCTCAAGCGCTTTAAAAACGTCCTTTGCCTGCGGCACTGCCGTCATATTGCCTGTCAATACGACATCGCGGATATCGTCCGCACGCGACGCAAATACAGAAAACATCCCGATAGTTTGAAAAACAAGGTTGATAAGCCCCATTGCGATGTCCGCGTTTGTCGCAACGTCGCTCATCTTGCCGAAGTTCGAGGCCGTCGTCTCCATTGTCATGTTTGTTATGCTTCTGTCCGAGATATCCCCGATCGTCAGGTCGACGTTTGCAAGGCTGCCTTCCTTTGCAAGCTCGACTATATGCTTTATATCCCGTATATTGAAAACCTTGCTCGACAAGCCGACAAGCGTGCCCCCGCCGACGCCGGTGCCGCCTATATGCTGTATCTCATCTCTTACGACCTTGACGAACGCCGTGCCCGTACCCATGCTGACGATTATGGCTTTATCAAACCCGGACAGATATTTCCCGCCGTGCCCGATCGCCAGAAATTCGTCGACTTTGTGAGAAGGTATGTTGTAAAGGCCCTTTTCTATAAACGATGACCCCACTCCCGTAAACATTATCCTGTCTACGTCTGTTATCCCAAGGCCGTTTATATTTAGGAACTTCCCGAACGCTCCGTATGCTGACGTAAGCGGATCGTCCGCCTTGACCGTCACATGACTTATAAGCTGTCTGTCTTTAAGCCCGACTATTTTTGTCGTGCTTCCTCCTATGTCGATTCCTATAACATATCCCATAAATCTGTTCCCCTTTGTATGTTTTTCGGGGCATCGCGCACGTATATTTCTTTTTCTCTGTTTTATCTATATGTTTTTACTTCTGATTTCAACAATGCGAAAAACCACCGGCGCAAGCAGCACGTTTATCACAAGCTCTATAAGGAAATTTACACTCATAAACGCTGAAAACATCGCCGCAAGGCTGGTCTCGAAAAACAGTATAAGTGCGATATAAAGGCATCCCGTATTTACGATCGGGCACACAACAGCCGCCGCAAAAACGGGCGCCATCTTGTGTTTTTTAGAGAGGAGCTTATACACCGCCGCTGCCGCAGCGCCGCACGCCGTCCCCTTAAGTATGCATGTCAGAGACGTCACCATCGGATGTATCCCAAGCATCGCCTGCCCGCTCGGATCTGCCCCTGTTATGACCATTATAAGAACGATTACCCCAAATACCGTTCCCATCGCGGCTCCGCATCGCACTCCGTACAGCGCGCCCGCCACAATTATCGGGACAAGCGTCAATGTTATCGGAAAAGTCCCGAAACGGATAAACGTCGCCAAAACCTGCAACACAACTATAATAACTGCAAACATCGCCAAAGTCGTTAAATATCTTGTGTTCCTCAGATTCTTTTCCAATTTATTCATCCTCCTGCACAATGCGCTCAACCGCGGAATATATATCCCCGATCGATACATCGTATGTCTTCGCGGCATTTTTAGCCGATTCGTATTCCGTTGAAACTTTTTTAATATCGCCGAATGTGCATGTTTTTATGCCTATTTCTCCATACGGCGTCGATATCGCGCCCTTTTCGCGCGCCATCTTTATCCGCTTCGTTTCCCTTATCCTTATCCCGATCGTCGAGGTGTGTTTAAATATGATCCTCGCCATTTCGTCTTTTTTATCTTTATCGCATATACAAGACAGTATATACGCCGGTCTTCCTTTTTTCATAAGTATCGGCGATGCGAACACGTCAAGCGCCCCATTTTCCATCAGCTTTTCCATGCAGAACGCCATTTTTTCGCCGGTGCAGTCGTCCATATTGCTCTCAAGGACCAGCACTATGTCGCCGTTCTCTTCATCTCTTGCAGCGTCTTCGATTATAACTGTCCTTAAAACGTTAGGGTGTTCAAAATCCTTGTGCCCTGCTCCGTATCCGACCGATATGATCTTACCCTTGGGGCACGGCGCGCCGAAAACATTGCCCAAAGCTGCCGCGATTGCGGCGCCCGTCGGCGTTATCATCTCGCCTTTTATGTCCGTCAGCTCCACATGCGCTCCGCACTCTTTAATAAGTTCCGCCGTCGCCGGCACCGGAACAGGTATAAGTCCGTGCTGGCATTTTACAAATCCCGTTCCTTCGCGCATAACAGAGAATATTATCTCATCCGGGCTAAGATCGTCTATCAATATCGCGGCGGCGACTATATCGACGATCGAGTCCACCGCGCCCACCTCGTGGAAATGGACCTCTTCCGGCGATTTCCCGTGGATTTTCCCTTCGGCCTTCGCCAGGATCTCGAATATTTTTATTGCGATGTCCCTGGCGTTTTCAGAAAGCGCGCTGCCGTTTATTATTTCGCGTATTTCACATAGGCCCCTGTGATCGTGCTCATGCTCATGCTCGTGTTCATGTTCATGCTCGTTACCGGTTAGCGCCACATCGAACATTTTGGCGGATATGCCGTTTTTCTGCGTATCGAATATGTTTATCTCATAACCGGAGACCCCAAGCGACCTGAGACCCTTTTCGACTTTGTCCCTATTTGCGCCCATGTCTATAAGCGCCGCCGCCGTCATGTCGCCGCTTATACCTGAAAAGCAGTCAAAATAAAGCTTTTTCATCGAAAGTCCTCCGCATCATTCTTTTTCTTGATCGTCGTCAAAGCATCCCGACCTGTACCCTTCAAGGTCGGCCGTTACGAACCTGTATCCAAGCTTTTTGAGCGATGAAATAAGGTCGTCATTTATAAGCTTTGCGATCTCCTCTTTCGACACCTCTATCCTTGCCGTGTCCCCATGATGCCTTAACCTGCAATCCGAGATCCCAAAGCTTTTTATTATCTTTTCACCCCGGCTTATGGCTGAGATCATTTCAGAAGTTATATGCGTATCATACGGAACACGCGTCGCAAGGCACGGCCCCGCCGGCTTTTTCGCCTGCGGAAGATGCATCATATCGGCCGTCTTCCTCACGTCTTTCTTTTCCATCCCGCAAATAAGCAGCGGACTTATAATAGAAAGTTCGGAAAGCGCACGTATCCCAGGCCTGTATGTTTTGACATCGTCCGCGTTCGTCCCGTCAAGTACGGCGATACACCCGTTTTTCAACGCCTCATCCTTTATCGCTTTGAATATCGCGGTCTTGCAGTGATAGCACCTGTCTCTTGTATTTTGCCTGACTTTTTCTATCGACAGCGGGTCTATACACAATATGACATGCCTTGCCCCCAGCATTTTTGCAAAATCCGACGCTTCATTCCCGTCGTCGCCCGCTGTAAGCGGGCTTTTCACCGTTATCGCGACGACATTGTCTTTTCCCAAAGCGTCGCATGCCGCCGCCAAAACAAGGGCGCTGTCGACCCCGCCTGAAAATGCGACTGCGACCTTGCCGTGTTTTTTTATCTCTTCCTTGAGTTTTCTAATCTTTTCTTCCATCTTGATCAAAATTCCGCGCTTCCCGTAGTCCTCGGGAACGGCGCCACATCGCGAATGTTTCCTATGCCGGTCAAATACATTATCAGCCTGTCAAATCCGAGACCGTATCCCGCATGCCTCGTCCCGCCGAAACGGCGAAGGTCGAGATACCATGAATAATCCTCTTCGTTAAGGCCGCATTCTTCTATCCTTGATTTCAGGATGTTAAGCCTCTCTTCTCTCTGGCTTCCCCCGATGATCTCGCCGACGCCCGGAACAAGCAGATCCATTGCCGCGACTGTCTTATTATCGTCGTTAAGGCGCATATAAAACGCTTTTATCTCTTTCGGATAATCTATTACGAATGTCGGCCGCTGCATTATCTTCTCGGTCAGGTATCTTTCGTGTTCTGTCTGAAGGTCGCTTCCCCAGCTGACCGGATACTCGAATTCGGAATTGTTTTTCTTAAGTATCTCTATCGCTTCCGTATACGTGACACGCGCGAATTTATCCGATCTTACTATGCTTTCAAGTCTTTCGAGAAGATTTTTATCGAAAAAGTCGTTAAAGAACTTCATTTCCTCAGGGCATTTTTCCATCACATATGATATGACAAATCTTATCATATCTTCCGCAAGGTCCATATTGTCCGACAAATCTGCAAACGCGATCTCCGGCTCTATCATCCAGAATTCGGCCGCATGCCTCGCCGTGTTTGAGTTCTCCGCTCGGAAAGTCGGTCCAAACGTATATGTTTTCCCAAAGGCAAGTGCGAAAACCTCGGCTTCAAGCTGGCCGGAAACCGTAAGGTTCGTCTGCTTGCCGAAAAAGTCCTCGGAAAAATCTATCCTGCCTTCCTTGTCGCGCGGCGGGTTTTCCATGTCAAGCGTCGTCACTCTGAACATTTCGCCGGCGCCTTCACAGTCGCTTCCCGTTATTATCGGAGTGTGCGCATATATAAATCCGCGCTCGTTGAAAAATTTGTGAATCGCGAACGCCGCCTCGCTTCTCACGCGAAATACCGCGCTGAACGTATTCGTCCTCGGCCTTAAATGCGCGATCGTCCTCAGAAATTCAAGCGAATGGCGCTTTTTCTGCAGTGGATAATCGGGCGTCGACTCGCCCTCTATCTCTATCTTCTCGGCCTTCATCTCAAACGGCTGCTTTTCATTTGGAGATTTTACGATCTCCCCCTCTACTATTATCGCAGAACCGACGTTCAGTTTCACAAACTTTGAAAAACCATTTATAGAGCTGTCTATTACGACCTGAAGGTTTTTAAAATATGAGCCGTCGTTGAGTTCGATAAACGCGAACGCCTTCGAGTCCCTGACCGTTTTGACCCATCCGCATACTGCGGTTTTTTTCCCGATATAAGATTTTCCTCCGCATTCGAATATCGACTTTATCGAAGTAAATTCCACTGTATAAGTCCCCCTTGAGCGATTTATGCAAAATTTAATTTTTTCTTTCCATATCGTGTATAAGCTTATATTCCATCGAATCGACCAACGCTATCCAGCTGGCCTCTATTATATCCCTGGAAACGCCCACCGTCGTCCATATACTCTCCCCGTCCGTGGATGTTATAAGAACGCGCACGCTTGTCGCGGTCGCCCCTTTCGGGTTTAGCACGCGGACCTTGTAATCGATCAGCCTTACTTCCTTCAGCGCCGGGTAAAACACCTCAAGCGCTTTCCTCATCGCGCAGTCAAGCGCATGCACCGGGCCCATCCCTTCGGCGGCTGTTATCTCGTCTTTCCCGTCGACTATGATCTTCATAAGCGCCGACGCGCTGTTCTCGCTGCTTGTCGGCTGCCCACCGATTATGCGGAAATGATCGAGCTCAAAGAATTTTTTGTATTTCCCGATATGCCGTCGCACAAGAAGCTCAAAGCTTCCCTCGGCGCCCTCGTATTCGAAGCCGCGCCTTTCCATTTCTTTCAGTTTTTCTATTATCTCGACCGTCTCTTTCGAGTCTTTATTGAGATCCGGTGCAAACTTATATATTTTATGTACGATCGACGCCCTTCCCGCCATCTCCGATATTGGGAAATGCCTCTCATTTCCGACAATGCCCGGATCGATATGCTCGAACGATATCGGAAGCTTGTATACCCCGTCTGCGTGCATGCCGGCCTTATGCGCGAACGCACTGTCTCCGACATACGGCATGTCGTTTTTCAGCGAAACGTTCATTATTTCGGCGATCTGTTTCGCCGTCCTCGTAAGCTGGGCCATATTCTCTTCCGGCACGCATAAAAACCCGCGTTTTATCTGAAGGTTCGGGATGATCGTGCTCAAATTCGCATTCCCGCACCTTTCTCCGCACCCTATCATCGTCCCATGGACCTGCGTCGCCCCGGCGTAGACGGCCTCGATCGAACTTGCGACGCCCATTCCGACATCATTGTGGCAGTGTATCCCGACGGTCATATCAAACTTTTCTTTTATCAGTTTTGTCACTTCACCGACTTCATCCGGGAACGCGCTTCCGTTCGTATCGCACAGCACTATCGTATCTGCCCCTGCGGATGCCGCCGCATTAAGCGTCTTCACGGCATACTCGGCGTTGGATTTATATCCGTCGAAAAAATGCTCCGCGTCAAAGATCACTTCCAGGCCTTTGCTTTTTATATAAGCAATGCTGTCGTATATCATTTTAAGGTTTTCTTCAGGCGTTGTTTTTAAAACGCTTTTTACGTGCAGATCCCAACTCTTCCCGAAAATGACCGATGTTTTGACCTTGCTGTCAAGGATCGCCTTGAGGTTCTTGTCATCGCACGCCTTTATCCCCTTTCTCCTTGTGCTGGAAAAAGCGGCGACACGCGCATTTTTAAGTTTGACCCTGCTGATCTTTTCGAACAGTTCCGCATCTTTCGGGTTCGATCCGGGGTTTCCCGCCTCGATCACAGACACTCCAAGCTTGTCCAGCGCGCTTATTATATTTATTTTGTCTTCGAGAGAAAAACTTACGCCCTGTCCTTGCGCACCGTCTCGAAGAGTCGAGTCAAGTATCTCTATTTTCATGCTCATAATGCACCTCAACACATGCCTGTCTGTACTGCGTCCAATGCGATCCAGCCGACGATTCCCCATTTTATTTGTAAATATTAATTTATCACATTTCTTTAAAAATTTACAGCAATTTTTATCGATTATGTCAAATTATATATCAATACGTCAATTCGCACAACTTTCCCCATCGTTTCCGCGCGCCGCGCGATGCCTTTTGACGAATAAAAAAACACGTACGTCGCTGTATACAGCCGTGTACGTGTTTTTAACGTCTCTTTTTTACGTTTTGAATATTTTTCGTTTCAGCGCGCACCCGGTCGGCGTCGCCGCAAGCCCCCCTGCCGCCGTCTCTCGTATTGCCGATGGAAGCGACACGCCGATCTGGTACATCGCGTCTATAACCTCATCCGGCGGTATAACGCTTTCTATCCCAGACATCGCCATATCAGCCGCCGTAAGGGCATGAACGGCGAAAAAACCGTTCCTTTTGACGCACGGGACCTCGACCAGCCCCGCGACGGGGTCGCATGCAAGTCCAAGGCAGTTTTTCATCGCAAGCGCCGACGCCTCGATACACTGCCGCGCTGTCCCCGATAAAAGCGCGCACGCCGCAGCCGCGGCCATTGACGCGCCCGTTCCGCACTCGGCCTGACACCCGCCTTCGGCGCCCGACACCGTCGACCTGAGCGCGATGACCATCCCGACCCCTGACGCGCACAAAAGCGCCCTTATTATTTCATCGTCACTGAAATCATAGGCTTTTTGCATTGCAAGCATGACCCCCGGCAAAATCCCGGAGGCACCCGCCGTCGGCGCCGCCGCAATGACGCCCATCGCTGCGTTTGTCTCGGCCGCCGACACCGCGTACATCATCGCATCCGCGCATATACCGGACAGCACGCAGCGGCGGTCCCCCTTCCGATATTCGTGATATTTAAACGCATCCGCACCTGTAAGGCCGCTGACCGACTTCGAGTTTTTTGCAAGTCCGGAGAGCGCTGCGTTTTTCATGACGTCGAAAGTTTCTTTGACTCTCGCGCATATCTCCTTATCCGTCTTTCCCGATTCGACCATTTCTTCTTCAAGAACGATCTGCGCTATATCGCATCCGCGCTCGTTCGCCCTTTTTTCCAGATCTGCCAAACTTTTGATATTCATCTGCCGCCTCCATCAAAGCTTAGGTATCAAGACAACATCGATCACAAGCGGCAGCTCTTTCAAAGCTTCTATCAGTTTGTTTTCCGGGCGTTCGTCCATCTCGACGATCGTCACCGCATCGCCGCCCTTGTTCGATCTTGACAGCCTAAGCGTGCCTATATTATACCCCTTGTCCGACATGGTTTTTGTGATCGCCGCAAGAGCGCCGGGATTATCCCTGTTTCTTATGACAAGCGTATCCATATCGCATGATATGTCCATGCCGTATCCGTTCATATCGTTAAGTTTGATGCTTCCCCCTCCGACAGACGACGCCCTTATCGTAATCTCGTTTCTTTCACCTTTGGCGCTTATCGCGACCGTGTTTGGGTGATAACGCGGATCCTGCGCTGTGCTGATTGAGAATTTGAGTCCTTTTTTCTCTGCTATTGCAAAGCTTTCTTTCACGTCTTCGCTTGCCATTGGAAGGCCCAAAAGTCCTCCGATAAGGGCTTTATCAGTTCCATGCCCCTTATATGTCTCTGCAAACGAACCGTAAAATTTTATCTCTGCTTCCTTTACGTCTTCTCTTAAAAGGCGACGGCAAACAAGGCCGATGCGAATCGCACCGGCCGTATGTGAGCTTGACGGGCCGACCGTTATCGGTCCAAGTATGTCAAAAATGCTTCCCATCTGCTGAAATCTCCAATTTTTTATATTTTCGTCTCTTCCCCCGGGAGAAGTTTTATCACCTTTATCCCGCTGGGAACGCTTTTTTCAAATGCTCCTATATCAGCTTTTATAAGCGGGAACGTGTCATAATGTATCGGCACGACCGCCTTCGGCGAAACGAACTCTACGGCCTTTGCCCCATCCGTCACGTCCATCGTAAAGTTCCCGCCGACCGGGATAAGCGCGAGGTCTATATTCTCACATTTCAAAAGCTGCATATCCATAGTAAGCCCCGTATCGCCCGCATGGTATACCTTTTTCCCGCCGACCTCTATAACAAATCCGCATGGATTTCCGCCGCATATGATCCCGTTTTCACCCTCTATCCCCGAGCCGTGCAGCGCAGGCGTCATTTTAAGTGTGCCGAAATCTGTTTTGACGCGCCCGCCGATATGCATCGCATGCACGTTCACGCCGTTTTTCGCAAGGTAACTCGATATCTCAAAATTGCAGAACACCAGCGCCCCGCACTTTTTTGCGATCTCTATCGTATCTCCGAGATGGTCGCCGTGGCCGTGGGTCACAAAAATATAGTTTATATCGCTGAAATCCGCCGGTTTTGCCGCCGCCGCCGAATTCCCCGTGAGGAATGGGTCGATCAACGCTTTAAATCCTGTGTCTTCCATATATACCGCTGAGTGTCCCAAAAATCTGATTTTCATTTTACAGCCGCCCTTTCGATTATAAACTGTATTTTTATTATAACTTTTTTCTCCGCGTTTGCCAAGGCATATGAAACAAAAATGGCGGCCGAAATGGCCGCCATTTTTATTCTGATATATCGTTTATATTAAAGTATCGAATTTGTAAGTATAAAGGAAGCAAAAACAATGGAAACTATGCTGAGAAGTTTTATAAGTATGTTGATCGACGGTCCCGCTGTATCCTTGAACGGATCGCCCACCGTATCTCCGACAACCGCGGCTTTGTGCTCGTCGGAACCTTTTCCTCCGAATTTTCCGCCTTCTATGTACTTCTTCGCATTGTCCCATGCGCCGCCCGCATTAGACATCATTATAGCAAGAACAAATCCGGATGCTGTCGCGCCGGCAAGCATGCCTGCAACGCCGTTTACGCCGAGGATCAGACCCACAACGACAGGCGCCACGATGCCGATTATCGCCGGAAGAAGCATTTCTTTCTGAGCAGCTCTTGTGCAGATATCGACGCAGCTGGCGTAATCCGGCTGGGCTGTGCCTTCCATGATGCCCGTTATCTCGCGGAACTGTCTGCGCACTTCGACGACGATCTTCTGTGCGGCTTTACCAACGGCGTTCATCGTAAGCGCCGAGAAAAGGAACGGCAGCATGACGCCTATGAAAATACCGACCAGAACAGAAGGATTGATTATGGAAAGATCGAAGGAGAAGTCCATTCCGTTTCTTGCAACTATAAGTTCGATCTCATTCTTAAACGAAACGATAAGCGCAAGCGCCGTCAGCGCGGCGGATCCGATCGCGAAGCCTTTGCCCGTCGCCGCGGTCGTATTTCCGAGAGAATCGAGCGCGTCGGTCCTGTCGCGAACCTCATGCGGCTCTCCGCTCATCTCGGCGATGCCGCCCGCATTATCTGCAACAGGTCCGTATGCGTCTGTCGCAAGGGTTATACCGAGCGTGCTGAGCATGCCGACAGCGGCAAGTCCAACGCCGAAAAGACCCATGTTGACATTTACGCTGAATCCGCCGGCACATGCAAAAGACGCCAAAACCGCGATCGCAACGATAATTATCGGCGCCGCCGTGCTGAGCATACCGAGCGACATGCCGCTTATAATAACTGTCGCCGAGCCCGTTTCAGCAGAACTTGAAAGCTTCTGCGTCGGTTTGTATGTGTCGCTTGTCATGTATTCCGTATAGAAGCCTATCGCTATACCGGCGACAAGGCCGATAATGACCGCGAAGTATATTCCGAGACCTTCGCCGCCAAACAGCGCGTTTATCAGGAAATAGCTCGCTATAACCATTATTACAGAGCTTATATATGTCCCCTTGCGCAGCGCCGCAAGAAGCGATTTCTGTGATGCGTTTTCTTTGGATTTTACAAAGAAGCTGCCGATGATGCTTGCGATGATGCCCAGGGCCGCGATCGCCATCGGCACTGTCGCGCCTTTGACGCCAAGGCCTGCCGCAACAGCAAGCGCGCACGCGGAAATGATAGATCCGACATAAGATTCGTAAAGGTCCGCGCCCATTCCGGCGACGTCTCCGACGTTGTCACCGACGTTGTCGGCAATAACAGCGGGGTTCCTGTGGTCGTCTTCCGGTATGCCGACTTCGACCTTGCCGACAAGGTCCGCACCGACGTCGGCTGCTTTTGTAAATATGCCGCCGCCGACCCTTGCGAACAGCGCCATAGAGCTTGCGCCCATGCCGAATGTGAGCATCGTGCTCGTGATTATCTGGATCCTCTCCGCTTCAGCAAGCGCGCTGTAATAGCCGTTGAGGATATAATACCATGCCGCAAGATATAAAAGTCCCAGTCCGACGACCGTCATACCCATGACAGTGCCGCTGGAAAACGCAACGCGCAGCGCCGCATTGAGACTGCCTTTTGCTGCATTGACCGTTCTCGAGTTGGAAGATGTTGCGATCTTCATTCCGACAAATCCGGACAGCGCGGAGAAAAATCCGCCTGTTATAAACGCTATCGGAACGAAAAACGACATAAATCCAAGCGCCGAAAGAATCGCAAGTATGATAGTAACGACCACGAAGAAAACCGCGACGCCCGTATACTGCCTTTTCAAATAGGCATTTGCGCCCTGTCTGATCGCAGCGGATATTTCTTTGATCTTGTCCGTTCCTTCACTCTTAGACAACACGTTTTTTGCCTGTATAGCGGCGAACAATAATGCCAAAACTGCCGCTATCGGTGCCAGTAACATAAGATCCATTGTTGTTCAGCTCTCCTCTCACAAATAACTGGTTGGACAATATTGTTAGCCCAACCAGTTTTTAAATGAAAACTGTCTCTTTCGCAGTCATTGTAACATATACAAATCAGATGCGAAAGATGTTTTTTTATAAATATCCAATATTTATCACATTTTCGTATCAATGACTGTTTTTCACAGTTTTTATGTTATTTTTTTGTGCTTTTTGCCAAACATGATTTTTAAAAAATTGTTATTATAAACACATATTTTGATATGTTTTTCCATGTTTTTTGTAATTTATTATCCCTTATATGCATACTTCCATTTCCCGGATATGTATCTTAATAGGCTTGCCGCTCCCCTTGCGACGAGGTCTGCGGAGACGATCACCCATACGCCCGCTATCCCGCCGGAAAAGCAGTTTATCCATATATATCCGCCGACTATCCTTATGCCCCACATACACACAAGCGTTATATAAAACGGCATTTTCGTATCTCCGGCGCCGCGCATGACGCCCGTCAAAACGATAAACAACGCGTACATCGGCTGGACGACAGCAATTATCCTGAGAAGCGTCGCGCCAAGCTCTATTACCGCCGTATCCGGCGTGAAGAAGCCGACGATGGGTTTTGCCGCGGCGAACAGAACTCCGCCGAATACGGCCATCGATGCGACCCCGATAATCGTCGTTATCCTGGAAAATTTATCGGCCAGATCCTCACGTTTTGCGCCAAGCGACTGCCCCACAAGGGTCGTCGCGGCGGCGGCAAAGCCGAAACCCGGCATATACGAAAGAGATTCTGCCGTTATGGTTATGTGATGCGACGCGAGCGCCACCGTCCCGAATCCCGCCACCATCGCAGTTACGATAAGCTGTCCCGATGACAATGCTATCCTTTCAAGCACCGCAGGGCACGCTATGCCCCACACTTTTTTCATTATTCCGGCGTTCACCCTGTAATCACCTTTTGCCGTTATCCTCGCCGCGCTTTGCGCGCTGTAAATCGCATACAGCATCATTATCCCGCCGAACGCGACCGATACCGAGGTCGCAATTGCCGCGCCCTCGACGCCCATGTCAGCGCCCCAAACGACAAAAGACGTCTTTCCGATATTTACGCTTCTCGTCGGGAATATCAAAAGAAAATTTCCGGCGACATTCAAAACATTGACTATGACATTTATCCTCATCGGCGTACGCATGTTCCCGGCGCCCCTTAAAACCGCGCCTAAAATTATCATCATCATTTTAAAAAGCAGCGACGTGCAGAATATGAACATATACCGCCCCGCCGGACCGACGACGTCCGCCTCCGCGCCAAGCCACACACATATCTTTGTGCTTATTGAAAGCAGTATCACGGTCATAACCGCCCCGAGGATGATCGACGCCGTTACAGATTGCCTTACCACCTTCTCAACGTCAACCCACTGCTTTGCCCCGACCATGCGCGCAACGATCGCCATAAATCCTATGCTTATCGCCGTCATCAGACCGTTTAAAAGAAATACGGTCGACTGGTTTATCGATACCGCCGCCGTCGCCTCTTTCCCGAGGGTGCCCACCATCGCCGTGTCCGCATAAGACACCATCGACTGCATGATCTGCTCAAGGATCGTCGGCCATGCGAGAAGCCATATCGTATGAAGGGCGCTCGACCCGTTTTCGATCACGTTCTTCTTCTCATCCATAATTTTTGCTCCACACGCACAAAATACACAACATAATATATGAGAAGTATAGTATCATATCCGGCGCTTTGCAATCCTGCATGCGCCAATTTTTTCATCAATAAATCTTATATATCGGTGCGCTGTTTAAACCGCGATCTGCGCGCGACAGCGCGCATAAAAATATGGGGGCTCTTTTAAGCGCCCCCATTTGTGTTCGCATATTTTGTCTTTCCCTTAAATCCGGAATTCGCTTTTTTTAATGCGTGCGGCCGCCGGCCTTTCGGGCGTTTGCGTGTCTTTAGCCATGCCTTATTAAATAGCCTCTCAATTCAAAAAGTCCTTAAGTTTCTTTGACCTGCTCGGATGACGCAGTTTTCTCAGCGCTTTCGCCTCTATCTGCCTGATCCTTTCACGCGTGACGTTGAACTCTTTTCCGACTTCCTCCAGCGTGCGCGTGCGGCCGTCGTCGACGCCGAAACGCAGTTTCAAAACCTTTTCCTCCCTCGGGGTCAGTGTTTTCAAAACGTCGACAAGCTGCTCTTTAAGAAGCATGAATGACGCGGCTTCCGCGGGTTCCGGGGCGTCGTCGTCCGGGATGAAATCGCCGAGATGGCTGTCTTCCTCTTCGCCGATCGGCGTCTCAAGAGAGACCGGCTCCTGCGCTATTTTCAAAATATCCCTTACCCTTTCGACCGGCATGTTCATCTCTTCCGCTATCTCTTCCGGCTGGGGATCGTGTCCAAGCTCCTGAAGAAGCTGGCGTGAAACGCGGATAACTTTATTTATTGTCTCGACCATATGGACAGGGATCCTTATCGTCCTCGCCTGATCCGCGATAGCTCTCGTTATCGCCTGGCGTATCCACCACGTCGCATATGTCGAAAACTTATATCCTTTGGTATAGTCGAATTTTTCAACCGCCTTTATAAGCCCGAGGTTGCCTTCCTGTATGAGATCGAGGAATAGCATCCCGCGGCCCACATATCTTTTTGCGATGCTGACGACCAGTCTTAAATTGGCCTCTGAAAGGCGTTTTTTTGCCTCTTCGTCGCCCTCGACCATCCTTTTGGCAAGCTCGATCTCTTCTTCCGATGTCAGAAGATCCACCTTTCCTATCTCCTTAAGGTACATCCTGACCGGATCGTCGATCGCAAGCCCTTCCGCAAGGGCGCTCGGATCTGCAAGCTCTTCTTCCGGGATCTCTTCTATCTCCTTGAATTCTATCTGTGAATCGTCTATCGGCATCGTGTCCACATCTTCCGCAATCACGATCTCGACACCCATATTTTCCAGCGTATCATACAGGGAATCCATTTCTTCGCTTTCAAGTTCAAGCTCTTCTACAAATTCCGTCAGCTCTGAATAGGGTATCTTGCCTTTTTTCTTGACCTGATCTATAAAATCCTTCAATGCCTGACGTTTACCTTCCGCGTTCATCATACTTCTATCCTCCAAAATATCCCCGTTTTTTCTCTTGTATTTTTTTAAAGGCCTCTATGGTATTCTGTTCATCTTCCGCGGCCTGCCGCTTCGCATATTGGGTCTTAATTATCGCTATGTACTGTTCGATAACGTTTATATCTGTCGTCTCATTTTCGCGCTTTGTCAATATCGCCGTGAGCTGGGATGCCTCCCCGTCATCGATATGCCCCTGAAGCATCGGGAATGTCAAATTCCCTTTTTCGGCATATAGCTTCTCGCATATATCCCAAATATGCCCCAGAAAAGCTGATGAAAACTCTTTTGACGTTATTTTTCCGTCTGTTTTGTCAAATATCTGCGGATCCGAAAAGACCGCCGCGATAATGCTCTCCTCCGCCATGGCGGACTTTACATCTTCGTATCTCATGCCGCGCTCTTTCGGCTGCACCGACGCCGCCGGGGTGCGTATTTCCCGTTTTTCCTTTGCCTGATCCCTTTTTCGTTTCTGTGCATATTCCTTTTTTATCTCGTTCTGCATCGCCTCAAGTGATATTTTTGCAGATTGCGCGGCTTTGCCGGCGTATATCTCCCTCTCGACGGGGCTCTTCACATCGCACAGCATTTTTGCCGCCTCTTTAAGGAAAGAGACCCTTTCCTTGTCATCCGACATGTTGTATTTCGACTGTATATTCACAAGTCTGTACTCTATGTCGTTCTGCGATCCATAAAGCAGCGTTTCAAACGCCTCTTTGCCGCTGCTGCGTATAAATTCATCCGGGTCCTTCGCCCCGGGTATCCTGAGCACTCTGACCTCCATGCCGGTTTTGTTTATTATGTCTATCGCGCGGTCGGCCGCCTTTCTGCCGGCTTCATCCGAATCGTACGCGATAACGACCTTGTTCGTGTACCTCGTCATAAGGCGCGCCTGATCGTCCGTGAGCGACGTGCCAAGTGATGCGACCGCGCAGTCGATCCCCGCGCCGTGAAGAGCGATGACATCCATATATCCTTCGGCCAGGATGAGCATGCCCATCTTCGACTTTTTTGCAATAGAAAGCGCGAACAGGTTCCTGCTTTTGTTGAACACCGGCGTGTCCGGAGAGTTTAAATATTTAGGCGTCGACCCGTCGAGCACCCTTCCTCCGAAAGCGATCACATTCCCCCTGACGTCGATTATCGGAAACATGAGCCTTCCTCTGAATCTGTCGTACATGCCGCCTGTATTGTTTTTCACCGCCAGCCCCGCCGACAGCAAAAGGCTTTTATCGTACCCCTTCGCTATCATCGCGGATATGAGCGCATCCCAGCTGTCCTGAGAATACCCGAGCCCGAACCTGACCGCAAGGTTTTTTGTTATCCCGCGCTTGTTTAAATATTCGCGCGCCGGCTTTCCGCCGTCCCCTAAAAGCGTCTCATAAAAAAACCTCGCCGCGTCGCGGTTTAAGGCCAGTATCTCCTCTCTTCTTTTCGAAAAAGGCTCCGACCCGCCGTCTTCCGGCACTGTCATATTATAAATACCCGCAAGATATCTCACCGCATCCGGAAAATCAAGTCCCTCTATCCTCATTATGAAATTTATCACTCCGCCGCCGACCCCGCACCCGAAACAATGAAATATCTGCTTGTCCGGAGCAACGGAAAAAGAAGGCGTCTTTTCGCTGTGGAAAGGACAGACGCCGAAGTAGTTAGCGCCGCTTTTTTTGAGTTGCACATATCTCGACACTATTTCAGTTATATCGCTTCTCGCGACCAGCTCGTCTATAAAACTTGAGGGAATGGCCATTTTCCTTACCTCGCTGAACCCTTATTATATTTCCCTTTTTTAATTGCTCTTTATTTTTACCGCAAACCCTTTTGGTATCACGATATCGGAATAAACGAATACCGCATACCTGTCCGTCATGCCCGATACATAATCACACACGGCGCGCTCACTGCCGTCCCTGTCCGCGATCGATTTGAAATCCTCCGGAAGCCTCGCTATGTCTTTCGCGAAGTATTCATAGAGCCACTTGATTATATCGACGCCCTTTTGCTCTTCACCTTTTGCCAACGGGTTTGTATACACATTTTCAAACATGAATTTGCGCAGCGCGCTCATAGATTCGTGCACGGTGCCGCTCATGCCTATTTTGTTGTTTTTAAGCCCGAATTCCACCACATCTCTGACCATCGTATCGATCCTTTTGCTGTGGCTTTTCCCGAGCACGTCGGATATATCATCCGGTATGTCGCTTTCCTTCAATATATCCGCCCTTATCGAATCATCTATATCGTGGTTTATGTACGCTATCCTGTCTGCAAAATGCACTATCTGCCCTTCAAGAGTATCGGCTTTTTTATCCCCGGTATGGCATACGATGCCGTCTCTCACGTCACATGTAAGGTTAAGACCCTTGCCATCTTTTTCAAGCTTTTCCACTATCCTGAGGCTCTGCTCGTTATGCTTGAACCCCAGGCTGCACAACTCGTCAAGCGCATTTTCCCCCGCATGCCCGAACGGCGTATGCCCGAGGTCGTGCCCCAGCGCGATCGCTTCGGTCAGGTCCTCATTCAAAAGAAGAGCCCTCGCGATCGTCCTCGATATCTGAACGACCTCAAGCGTGTGCGTCAGCCGCGTTCTGTAATGGTCCCCCTCGGGTGATATAAATACCTGCGTTTTATGTTTCAGTCTGCGAAAGGCCTTGGAATATATTATCCTGTCACGGTCGCGCATATATTCTGTTCTTATCGGGCACGGCTCTTCCGCGTTTTCTCTTCGAGACAGGAAGGACCGCGCGCCGAACTTAGACAGTCTTCCGTCTTCTTCTGCCTCAAGTTTTTCACGTATCGTCATGCGCGCCGCCTCCCATTTTTTTAAATATCCCTTCATTTTCATAATACGACGTTTAAGGCCGCTTTCCCTTTTTTTGAGACAATATTTTTAAATTTTTCTCTTTCTATACTCTTTTGAAAGCGTTTCACAGGTGACGCATCCGGAAGTTTCGTCGGTTATGATCTTCTTAAGCTGCTCGTCGCTTCCCTCTGGCGCTGTTACGATCACACTGACATCCTCTCCGTATGACACGTCGTCTATGTCGCATTCAAAACCTTCCACCGCTTTTTGCACGATCCCCCAGAGATGATAGGGGACCCTCATTTTCATTGTGACGCATCTTTGCATCACGGCAATGCCCGCTTTATCAAGCGCCAGCTTTGCTGTATGTGCGTATGCCCTTACAAGGCCGCCCGCCCCGAGAAGGGTCCCTCCGAAATATCTTGTCACTATGCAAAGCACGTCAAAAATCTCTTCTCTGCGCAAAACTTCAAGGATCGGCATGCCGGCCGTTCCCTGGGGCTCTCCCGCGTCGGAATAGCGCATTATCCCGTTTTCCTTCAAAATATATGCGTAAACATGATGGGTCGCTTCTTTATATTTATCCCTGGTCTCGACGCGGTAGAGGCTCACATCTTCTTCCGATGTTATCGGCCATATCTGCCCGATGAAACGGGACTTTTTCTCGATATATTCTTCAGATGCGTATTGGTACGGGATCCTGAAATCGTCCACGTTTATCACCCCTGTACAAGATATTTTTTCAGTTTTTCAAGCATGACGCCGTCACAGACCATAGAAATTCTTATCCCGTCATCGGTATACTCCGATACTTTGACCGCCGCATCCCGGTGGATTAAATCAATAACGGCCCCTTCCGAATACGGTATCATAACGGTTATTCTGTGTCTCCCGCGGTTAAGAGCCCTGTCTATCGCCAGTTTAAGCTTGTCTATCCCGCCGCCGTATTTTGCGGAGATCGGCACCGCGTCTTCCCTTAGCGGAAGTATTTCATCGGGATTTTGATCGATCTTATTATATACCGTTATCTGAGGTACCTTCTCCGCCCCGAGATCACTTATGACTCTCTCGACGACCGCGGCCTGCTTTCCGAATTCTTCGTTTGTCGCGTCCACAACGTTTAAGATCAGGTCTGCGTTCGTCACCTCTTCCAGCGTCGCTTTGAACGCGTCGACAAGATGATGCGGAAGCTTTCTTATAAACCCGACCGTATCCGACAAATAAACGTCAAGCGTGTCGTTTACATGCCAAAGGCGTATCGTCGGGTCAAGCGTGTCGAAAAGCCGGTCGTTCGCCTCTATCCCGGCCCCTGTAAGAGTGTTTAAAAGCGTGGATTTTCCGGCGTTTGTATACCCCACTATCGCGACAAGCGGTTTTTCGGATTTCTTTCTCTGCCGTCTTTGCGTATCGCGCGTTCTCTTTATATCCGATATTTCCTGTTTAAGTTTTGATATGCGGTTCCTTATATGCCTTTTGTCGGTCTCAAGCTTGGTCTCGCCCGGTCCTCTCGTCCCTATCGGGCTTTTCCCGCCCGATGCCGTCTGCTGGGAAAGCGCCTCTCCCTTTCCGTAAAGCCTCGGCAGGGCGTACTGGTACTGCGCAAGCTCGACCTGCAGTTTTCCTTCCGCTGTTTTTGCCCTCTTGGCGAATATGTCCAGGATCAGCGTCGCCCTGTCTATCACCCTGCATTCGAGCGTTTTCTCAAGTGCCCTTGTCTGGGAGGGCGATATCTGGTGATCTACAACAAGGATATCAGCGTCTGCATTTTTGACGATCTCTTTTATCTCTTCCACTTTGCCGTGTCCGAAAAAGGTTTTCGCGTCGGGCGCGTCCTTTACCTGCAGCACTTTTGCGACGCATTCTCCGCCCGCCGTTTTCAAAAGTTCTTCCAGCTCTTTCAGCGTCGCTTCGGATGCGTTTTCCTCCTCTGTCAGGGCGGGACTTGAAACCCCCGCGAGGACCGCCCTCTCTTTTCTTTCGTCCAAAAAATCACCTTTTCCCATTTAAATATCGGGCGCGCGATCGTCAAGACAAATAAACAGGAAGCGCAAACCAACGCTTCCTGCCTTTTGTATCAGACTTATTTGTTCTCCAAACCGAATTTCTTTTTGAAACGGTCAACGCGCCCGCCGGTATCGACAAGTTTCTGCTTGCCGGTATAGAACGGATGGCATTTTGAACAAATCTCAACACGAATATCCTGCTTTGTAGAGCCGGTTTCGATCACTTCGCCACAAGCGCAGCGTATTGTGGTTTGCTGATATTTCGGATGAATTCCTTCCTTCATCGTATTTCACCTCTTTCGCTAAACCTTACTTGCAGTCATAGAAAGATGTTAGCACAATATTATTTAAATTGCAATATTTTTTTATTGGTTATCTCACATTCTTTCTATTTCAAAAAAACAGCCTGCCCAGTTGCAAAAAAGTAAAGTATGGTGTCCTTCACTTTTTCTCCCGTTATCTTTTCCATCGCATATTTATACGCCTTTATCTGGCTTTCGTATTTTTTTGCCGCATATTCTGCAAAAGGATATGAGACTGCGTCCGTTTTGAAGTCGATTATCGATATGCCGTCTTTTTCAAACAGGAGCATATCAATAACTCCCTGCATCATTATTTTTTCATCCTTTACGGATCCATCAGAGAATATGTCTTCCGCCGGTACCATCAGCGAAAATTTAAACTCTCTTAACACCTTTCCGGCGTTTCTCATCCTTTCTCCGATCTCAGAGTTCAAAAAGCCGCATATCCCTTTTATATCGACGGCGCTACCCTGCATTTTTGAAAGGATACCTTTGGATATGAGTCGATCGAGTTCTTTTTTTGCGTCGTCTTCATTTTTTATCGAATCAAGATCCGCAAGCTGCATCATAAGGTGCTGCGCTATGCCGCGCTGCGCCGGTGTCTGCGCTGTCGGCTTTTCTATGAGAAATTCCGACCTTTCGCTTCGGCGAGGCCTGTCCGCCGTGTATTCGGCCGCCTCAAAATCCCCAAATCTTCCTTTTATTTGCGTCGGAGTGATCTTCGATGGAAGGCGCGTCGCGGCGACGTGCGGGTATATGAACTTTATCCTGCTTTTCACATCTCCGAACGCGTTGTCTCTTTCGGCTCCGATGTTTATATCCTTTTCGGCTTTGCCGCACCCCGCCATTTTATTTTTTCCCAATATCACGGACTTTCCGTCGACGACCTCGATATGTACTTTGCACCCGGCGGGCGATCTCTCCCCCTCTACGATCGTATCGTTCAGGAACCCGGACGCGCACATCAAAGGAAGCGCTATCCACATGGCGCACGACCTTTCATCTAAAAGCCTCTGCGTGGATATCGCGCCGTTTCTCGACGCCGCGATATATTTTTCGACCGTCTTTTCAAAATTGGGCACGGCGCATGTCATAATAAGCTTTTCGCGGGCCCTCGTCATCGCGACATACATGGCCCGCATCTCTTCAGACAATGCGTCAGCGCGTATTTTTCCCAAAACCGACGCATGCATAAGCGTCGGATAATCGATCATCCTTTCGTTATCCCGCCCGCGCATGCCTATCCCCAAATTCGAATGGAACAGCACCGGTTTTTTTATATCGTCTTCATTGAATTTTTTGTCCAGATCGGCCATCAAAACGACCGGAAATTCCAGCCCCTTAGATTTGTGTATGCTCATTATCCTGACCGCGTCGTCTGCCGTGTTTTCAGACGGTTTTTGTGTTTCTCTCTCCTTTATTTTATCCAAAAAGCTCAGGAACGAATAAAGCCCTCTAAATCCCGCCTTCTCATATTCCTTTGCATATTCGAGGATGTTCATAAGGTTTTGCCTTCGCGTATCTCCATTTTCCATCGCTCCAAATATGCCGAGCGCGTTCGTTCTTTCGAACACATGCCACAAAAATTCATACGCGTTCATGTCGAACACCTGAGACCGCATATCCTCTATATCTGAAACGACCTTTTTATTAATCCCGCCGTGCTCTTCCGCGCTTTTTAAAAGCGCATCAAAAAAATCTGCGTTCTCGTCCAAGAGGCGGATCTTCACAAGATCATCCGCCGAGAAACAGTAGAACGGCGATCTCAAAAGCGATATCAGCGGTATATCCTGATGGGGATTGTCAAGAACTGCCAAAAGCGACGTCAGCGCTTTTACCTCGGTCGTGTCGAACATATCCGCGCCAGTGTCCGATCTGCATGATATCCCCATTTTCTCGAGCGCTTCTTCATAATATACAGCCTTGTTTTTCACCGTGCGCAAAAGTATCACGATATCCGATTTTTGCACCGGTCTCGGGATCTTGCTGCCCTTGTCATACACCGGAAATTTGTCATCTATAAGCTTTTTTATCCGCATCGCCGCAAATTTCGCCTCGATCTCGGCCTTTTGCGGCAGGTCCTCGTCTTCGTCAGTAGCGACGTTTTTCATATCTATCATGTAAAGTTCCGGTCTGTACGTTTCGTTGCTGTCATCCGGCATGCCGGCGCCCTCGCGAAGGCGTTCCCGCTCATTGTAATCTATCTCTCCGAGTTTTTCGCTCATCACGCGCGAGAACACCGCATTTACCGCGTCTATAACACCCCCCCTCGACCGGAAATTTTTCGTTAGAGATATCCTGGCGTTTTCACCCTCTGCCGCTTTATCCGCGTCTTTATATGACAGATATTTGTTGAGAAATATCTCCGGCTGGGCGAGGCGGAACCTGTATATGCTTTGCTTTACATCGCCGACCATGAACACATTCCCCGGCTCTCTCGAAAGCGCCGAAAATATCAGGTCCTGCACTTCGTTTGAATCCTGATACTCGTCGACCATTATCTCGACAAACTCATCCGACATCATTTCCGCAAGCGGCGTTTTTACGATGTTGCCCGTTTCAAATGAGTCTTCCTTTACGAGAAGGCTTACAGCCATGTGTTCAAGATCGGAAAAATCGACCGCTTTCCTCGATTTTTTCTCTTTTTCAAACGCGCGCGCGAAATCGCACACCGTGTCATAAAGTGCGCGCGCCGCAGGTTTTATTCTCTCTATATCATCAATGACGTCGCTGCATTTTGTGAATATGATCTTTTTGCGTATCCTGTCGACGGCGTCTTTATAGTATCTGTTTTTTTCCTGAATGCGCGATAAAAAGGTTTTGTCGTCAAACCCCCTTACTGCGGAAAGTTTTGGGAATGATATCCCCGACAAAAGCTCAAACGTTTCTTCAAACTTTCCCGTTTTTATCGACGCTATCACCTTCTCGCACGAATCAAGGTTCTCATAAAAGGCCGGTGAATACTTCGACCTTATCTCGTCTTTTCCCTCAATTTGCGATATCGCCCACAAAAGCCCGTCGCGCGCCTCTTCCATTATTGAAAGCGCGCGTGACAATGCGAACCTTCCCCATTTGGTATCGGCTATGTCGGAAATATCCGGCAGATCCAAGTCGCCAACGCTTTTCCTGAGCCATTTTCCCGGATACGGATGGCTTTGTATCTTGGTGTATGCGTCTAAAATTGTGTCTTCCAGCTTCCTGTCGTTTCTTTCTCCGGAAAGAAGCTCGCAGAGGCTTGAAAAATCGCCGTCCCTGTCTATATTTTCGTATTTTTTCTCAAGGACTTCCTCCATCGCCTTTTCTTTGAGCATGTCCGCCTCTGTCTCGGACAGTAATCTGAAATCCGGAGACAGACCCGATATGAGATGAAAATTCTTTCTTATAAGGTCGAGGCAGAACGTATGCACCGTCTGTATATGCGCCTTATGTATGAGCGCCATCTGCCTTCTAAGGCGTCCTCTTCCTTCGCCTTTGGCGATCCTGTCGGAAAGGGCATCCCCGATCTTGACGCGCATTTCAGAAGACGCGGCGTTTGTATAGGTGACGATCAAAAGCTCGTCGATATCGCACGGATCTTTTTTGTCAAGTATCCTCTCTATCACCCTCTCGACAAGCACAGCGGTCTTCCCGGACCCTGCCGCCGCCGAAACGATAAGCGAACTTCCCCTATGCTCTATCGCTGCTCTCTGATCTGCCGTCCACTTTACTTCCGCCATCTTTTTCACCGCCTATCAGGTCCCAAAATTCCGACTGTTTCACCGGATACAGATACCTCTTTTTGTCGATGCCCGTCGTTTGGTCGAAGAGACACGCCGATGCAAACTCGCAGAAATCGCACGCCGACTGATTCGTATTTCTGTAATACGGGTTCGCGGTCACATCTCCTTTTATTATCTCTTCGCCTATCTCATGCAGGGTTTTCTCGACGTGCTTTTGAAGCTTTCCGAACTGTGCCAGCGTCGCAACTGACGAGCTTGACGAGATCGTCCCGTCAGAGAGAATTTTTATCGGAAGAAATTTTGCATCTTCCAAATGCTCGCGTTTTTCCATCGCGTCTATCACGTCTTCATCGTTCAAAATAAGCCCGCTTCTTTTAAGCGTCTTACCTAAAAGATCCGAAAGCTCGTCGTCGGTTATATCCCGCCGCTGTGCGCGCACTATCGGGTCTCTCGCCGGGATATACAGTATCCCCGCCGGAAGTGCGCCGCCTTCCCCGTTCTTTATAGTTCCGCCGCCATTTCTTATCATCGCGAACAGGTATATCAGCATCTGCAGATTCAGCCCGTGCCACACGTCGCTCACCGAAAAGCTTTTGCTTCCGGTCTTGTAGTCCACGACCCTTATGTATTTCTTTCCGTCCTTTTCGAACGTGTCCACTCTGTCAACTTTCCCGACGATGGCGATCGATCCGCCCTCGATATCGATCTCGATCGGCTTTGCGTCCCCGTTTTTCGAAAAATCCAGTTCGAAAGCCTCCGGTTTGAAATCAGAGTTTCTTATCTCGTCTATAACGTTTATCGCGACCGCATCCGCCAGCTTTTTCAGACGGTTGAACAGGTATATGAATCTCTTTGATTTGTCGCGCATGTCGTGCAGGATCTCATGCGTGTATTTGTCCACATATTTCTGCACCATTTTGCGGATGTCATCATCTAAGATGGTTTCCCCGGAAGACGTGCCTTTCTCAAAATCCTTTGTCACGTTTTCAAGGATATAATGCACAAACGAGCCTATTTCAGGCGCGTCGAATCCTGCGGTCCGCCGTTCTTTCGCGCGAAGGCCGTACTGCATGAAATACGAGAACTTGCAGCTTTTGAATTTTTCCGTTCTCGATGCCGTAAGATAAATCTTATCTCCGTATAATTTTTTTACAAGCTCCCTGTCTCTGACCGGCATCCTAGATACTTTTTCGTATTCGGCCGCCTTTTCTATCCTCTCTCTTATATCTTCATCGTCCTTCACAGCATAAAAAGCCGCCCTGCAGCACGCCGGCGCGCCCGCTTTTTGCCCTTGATACGCCATTTCGACGCACGGCCTGTATGCCTCAAGGCGAAAACTTCCCTGAAGCTCTTCCTCCGTTATCTCCCTTATATTCGGGAAGATCGACATAAGTCTTGTGACTATGAACGACGGGCGCATCTCTTCCCCGGCTTTCCCGAGCGCCCTATAAGAAACGGTCAGCTTATCCGTCGCCGATGTGACGGCTTTGTATATCACTCCCATTTCCTCGATGGTTTTTTGCGCACTTTTGGGGCCCATTTCTATGCCCAGTCCCTCAAGGCGCTCTCTGTCGATATCGCTTAAAATGTCCCCCTCGCCTTCCGGCATCGGTATCAGTCCGTCGTTCGCGCCTGAAAAGAAAAGGTGTTTTACGTGCGTGCCGCCCATATCTTCAAGCGGGAAAAGCGATACCCCGTCAATAGATACCGGTATTGTGCCGATCTCATACTGCGACAGCGCCAACGATAAAAGCGCGCGGAATTCATCCATCCCGATCTCGCTTTCGCCCATCGTCTGCGCGATCTGCGACAGCGCCTCTATCAATATATCGTATATCTGCCTGTATTCCTCTGAAAGCTGGCGTCTTCCGGAAATGTCGTATCTGTCAGCGCGATCTTCGATCTTTTGAGAAAGGTCGCACCTTTCGCAAAATTCGTACACTGCCTTGGAGAAATCCCTTCCGGTCCTCGCGTTCAAAAGCGCGCGCCGAAACGGCATCATTATATCGCGTATATCCGCCCTGATCGCATTTATATCTGAAAGCGTCTTCTTCGCTTCCTCGTCAAAATCCTTTCTGTATCCGTTCGGATTCTGCGTGAATCCCTCTTCCCTTGTCCACATCGCGCCGCGTATGTTCCAAAGTATAGCGTAATTTTCTATAATGTCGCTTCGCTTGTCCGTTATCCCCGGAAAGCCCGTCTTCAGGCAGAGGAACAGATCTTCCCGCGCGAAATCATTTTTCACCGTGTCGATCGCAGACAACACAAACGTTATTATAGATTTTTGAAGTATATTGTTTTTCCCGCTCAAAAACAGCGGTATGTCATACTTGTCAAACACCGCCTGCATTACAGGACTTATATCCTCGATATCTCTCGCTAAGACCGCTGTATCGCGGTATCTTATCCCTTTTTCCCGGACAAGCCTCTTTATTTCCGACGCTATATATTCGCATTCGGATACGGCGTTTTTCGCCCTGTATATCCTGATATTATCGCAGTTCCCTTCGAATTTCTCATTGTCTTCATACCTGAAAAGTCTGTCTTCAAGAAAAGACAGCTCGCTTTTGTCATTTGCGTCTTCCCTCTTCAGCCTTTCCACCGTATATTTTATTCCGTCCGCGTTCGCCATACGAATCATGCGCGACAGTATCGTTTTCTCGCGTGAAAAGATATCCGTCGTATCTTCGCCGGCCGTGCTGTCATATGTGATCGCGATCGTGACGTTTTCCGCTCTTTTTAGCATTTTGCGCACTATATCGTATTCCTGCCCGGTAAACACGGAAAAACCGTCTATGTAGACGTCCTTCCCGGAAATAACGCTGCTTTCATCTATTTTTTCTGCAAGGCGGGTGTATATGTCTCTCGGATCTATGTCCCCTTCGCGTGTCATGTGCGAATACGCAGAATAAATATACGCTATATCCCGCACCTTTCGTGAAAGCGCGTCGTCCTTTTCTCCCGCCGCTTTATTCAGCGCCTCCGGCGATATGTTATAGCTTTTCATCTCGTCGATCAGCGCTATAAGTCCCGTCAAAAATTCCGGATTTTTTGCAGCCGCTTTATAAATGCTCAGCGCATCGCTTACATCGCTTGCCGCGCGGTACATATATATTATTCTCCCCGCGGCCGAAAGCGCGGTGTCTGAAAGCCCGCCCGCCTCCGCGAACACGCGGTTTGCAAGTCTCTTGAATGTCAGCACTTCCGCGCTGAGGGATATGCTGTCGCCCCCGTTTATGCAAAGGGCCCGTTCGCTTTCATGGGATGCCGATTCCGGTACGATCAGGATCTGCTTTCTGCCGGTTTTTGCCCTGCTGCATATCCTTTTGAATATCTCGTTCGTCTTCCCGCTTTTTGAACGCCCTTCAATAATCGTCAGCACCCATCTCACCCCCGGCTAAAAAATATCCGCAAAACGCATTCCCGTTTTGCGGATATTATATCATAACGCCGCTCTCTTTGCGACAGGTTTTATGCTTTTCACCTTGTCAGCATATGTTTTATTTTGCCGTAAAGCTCTACTGCTTTAAACTTTATCTTATACCCCGTGTTTTCCATCGTTATCAGTGCCGCTTCATCTTCGGTAAGACCGTATTTCTCGGCGGTTTCAAGCGCGCTTTCGCCGTCTGTCGCGGCGCTGACGCAAAGCGGCGGAAACAGAACGCACCACCAGTTTTTTCCCTCGCCGTTCCCTATTATCACTTTAAGCGAGTCGTACTCCCCCGCGGGAAGCGCGAAATTCTCGTAATATTTTGTGGGGAAATACCCTTTTTCGACGGTCGCTTCAGCGTTGTACGCGTACCCTTCGCCTTTTATTATATCTTCTGCAATGTCTTCGATATATCCCGTGCATCTTTTAAGTATTTTCTCGCTTCCTTCGGCGCTGACTTTGTTTTTTGTAAGCTCGCTTACTTTTTTCAAGACGCCGTCTCTGACTTTCAGTTTAAGTTTCTGGTCCTCTTCGCCATCAGAGTTTGCGATCACGTGAAGCCTTACAAGTTTTTCTGCTACGTCCCTCTGAGCGCTTTGCGCATACGTTGAAAACACTATCGCCGCGGCCATTCCTAAAAGCAGCGCCTTTTCGATCTTTTTAAATCTCATAATAAACAAAACCTCCGGCTTTTTATCTTTACAAGATTTATGGCCGAAGGTCCTTGTTTTTATTCACTTTCGCTTTTATTTTTTTATCCAATAGACGCCAAATACGTTTCCTTATATTCCGCTTTCAACGCCGCATATGCGTCTTTCGCGCTCTTCTCGCTGTCAAACAGGCCGAAAACAGTCGGCCCGCTGCCGCTCATCGAGGCGCCCAGCGCGCCGTTTTTGAGCATCGTCTCCTTTATCTTCGATATTTCGCCGTGTTCGGATACGGCAACGCCCTCCATCACATTGCAAAGATTTCTCGCGATGGCATGTATGTCCCCCTTTTCTATTGCCGCGATCATCGCCTTTATATCGGGTCTTTTTTCTATTTTTATATCATCCATTTTCGCATATATATAAGCGGTAGAGATCGATACCGGCAGCTTACAAAGAACAGCCCTTATTCTCGGCATGCCGCGTATCTCCGTCATTATCTCCCCTATGCCGGTGGCAAGCGCCGTTCCCCCCGTCATGCAAAACGGTATATCCGCCCCGATCGACGCCCCGATCTTTAAAAGTTTCTCTTTATCAATGCCGCTTTTGAATATCTTTTCAAGTCCGCGAAGCACCGCCGCCGCATTTGAGCTGCCCCCCGCAAGGCCGGCCGCGACCGGGATCTTTTTCTTTATATTCACGGCGATGTCCATGTTTTTTATACCGGTTTCAACAAGGAACGCCTCTGCCGCGCGGTACGCAAGGTTTCGCCTGTCGCATGGAAGATATCTCAGGTTTGACGACACTGTAATAAGTCCCGACCCTTTGACCGCGTCTATCTTAAGCTGATCGTGAAGCGACGTTTCCTGCATGATCGTCTCTATCTCATGATATCCGTCGTCTCTTTTTCCGAGAACGTCCAGCGTCAAATTTATTTTTGCGTATGATTTCTCGTATACCGTCAAATCCCGCAACCTCCATCTCAAATCCTGACCGCTTTTTCCGGACAAAGCTCGTGGCAGCAGAAGCATCGTATGCATTTTCTGCGATTTACCGCGGCTTTATTGTTTTTGATCGATATCGCCTTCCCCGGACAGACTGTCATGCACGCGCCGCACCCGACGCATACTCTGGGGTCCATTTCAGGCGGTCTTACGCACAGCCTTCTCATAAACGGCTGCAATGCCGACGGGAAAAGCGAGGCAAACGCCAGGTTGTCTTTAGTGGTAAGTTTCAATATCGTCTCTTCCACTTCCGCGTCGGCGTCCGTCAAGATCCCTTCCGCGCCTCTCATTGCGCGCCCTCTTTCAAACGCGTTTTTAAGCGTCGGTATATTTTCCTCCGGTATCCCCGCAAGCTTTGCAGCCGCCTTGTCCGCGATATTAGGATCTTTTGACGCGATTATAACGCCCATATGTCTCGCGTTTCCGGCGGTCGGGCCGTTTCCCTCCATCGCAACGACCCCGTCGATAATAGATATATCCGGAGATACAGAGTCGCAAAGATCGATTATCATGTCGCAAAATGCGCGTCTGTCTTGAAATGCCGCATGATACACCGTTTTTGTGATTCCAGGAACGACTCCGTATATGTTTTTCACAGCGCCGGTATAATGCGCAAATTTATGTGTTTTAAGCTTTGCGATATTTATTATCACATCAGCATCTAAAACCGGCTTTATAACGTCAAATTCTTTTTTCACCTTGCCGTGCGACGCTGAAAGCTTCTCATATCTGCAGTCAAAGTTCAGCTCTGCTCCCGATTTTTCCGCCGCTTTTTGCATGCCGGTCTGCGCATAAAGCCTCTGCAGTCTTAGTCTGTTGTATGGTCCGCCGGGGCTTTCCGCGATGACAACTTTTGCGCCGAGGCTTACAAAATATTCCGCTGCCGCGCACACAAGCGATGGATGCGTCGTCACTGCAAGCGACGGATCGCACGCCATTACAAGATTCGGTTTTATCAGCACGTTGCTGCCTTTTTTCAAAAGGTCGCGCGCGTTCATTTTATCGAGAAGCCCGTATATTATATCTTTGACGCGTTCCTCATCATAATCCTGACATTTGCGTATATATGCGTTAACTTCCATTCCTATCCTATCCGATCTTTATCATTTCCGGCTTCCTGTTGCGGTAAACCGTAAAATACTCGAACCCCGACGAAAGCGCGGCTTCCATCGCTTCCTTCGCGCCCGCGCCCAAAGCGTAAGGCACGTGCGCGTCGCTTCCGATCGTTATGTGCTCTCCGCCAAGTTCTTTGAACCTTTTAAGGATGAACCCCTCCGGCCCCACTCTCTTTTGCCAGTCAAAAAGCCCGCGGGTATTTATCTCAAGCGCCATACCGCATCTGCACATACGGCGCAAAACATCGTCTATCCTGTCTTTGTATTCATATAACGTCGGCGTTTTTAATATCCCGCCCATAACTCTAAGTGGATAATCTATATGTCCGAGGCAGTCGAAGCCCCCGACATCTATCATTTCGCAAAGCTCGTCAAAATAATCGCTCCACGTTTTTTTGACGACGTCCATATCACAATAATCTATATGATATATATCTCTGCCGGCGCGGAGATCGTGAAGCGATCCGATAATAAAATCAAAATCGTGCGCTTTTAAAAAGCTTTCCGCAGCCTTTCTGTTTTGATGTATCTGCCCGACCTCTATACCGTAAATTATATCTATTTTATCGGAAAATCTTTCGCGCATGCGCATGACTTCGCTAAAATGCACCTGTGCGAATTTTTCGTAATATCCGTCTTCATCCGACGTCTCTTTCGCATCCCAGTGCTCGGTGAACGCGACCGTAGAAAGTCCCTTTTCTATCGCCGCACACGTCATTTCCTCCATGGAATTTCGCCCGTCAAATGAAAAATTCGTATGCGCGTGCATATCTAAAATCTGCAAAGCCAACACCTCTTGATTCTTTGAAAATCATTATACTATGAACATTTTGTCATGACAAACAAAAAATCCGGATCAAAAATGAATAATACAGAAAATTCGAGAAATAATTTCTTATGTAACCGTCAAAGGAGTGATTTTTGAATGAATAAACTTGCGCTTGCTCTCGTTATAATCGGCGCACTCAACTGGGGCAGCATCGGGATTTTCCAATATGACCTCGTATCGGCGATCTTCGGCGGTCCATCGGCCGTCGTCAGCCGCATTATCTTTACTTTGGTCGGCCTTGCGGGTCTGTGGTGCATATCTCTGTTGTTCCGAAAAGAAGAGGAAAGCGAATACGTTTGATCTTCAACGCGAAAAAGAGGGAAAGCTTAAAACTTTCCCTCTTTTTACGTTCTGTTTTGGATCAGATAAGCCCCTGTGCTTTTGTAAGCTCGACGGTATCGCGCGCAATGAGTATCTCCTCATTCGTCGGGATGACCCATACGTCGACTATCGAATCGTCCGAGGATATCTTTGTCTCGCCCCTCGTCTTGTTGCGCTCTTTATCTATTCTGACGCCCATGTATTCCATTCCTGAGCAAACTCTTTCGCGGATAGCGCTGTCATTTTCGCCGATGCCGCCGGTAAACACGATCGCGTCGATCCCCTCCATCGCCGCCGCATACCCGCCGACGAATTTCTTTATCTGATACACCAGCATGTCAAGCGCCAGCTGCGCGCGTTTATTGCCGTTGGCTGCCGCCTCGTTAAGGTCTCTGCAGTCACTGGATATACCGGATATCCCGAGGAATCCCGATTTTTTGTTGAGCATATTCGACATTTCGTCCGGGCTCATATTCTCCTTGTTTGCTATATATGTCACGACCGACGGGTCGATCCCGCCGCTTCTCGTACCCATGATGAACCCGTCAAGCGGCGTTAGACCCATGGATGTGTCCATGACTTTCCCGCCGTCTATCGCGCTTATCGAACTTCCGTTTCCAAGGTGGCACGTCACAAGCTTCGGCGCTTTACCGGTAAGTTCAGTATATCTTCCGCTAACGAAACGATGACTCGTCCCGTGGAATCCGTAGCGGCGGATGTGGTATTTTTCATAATATTCATACGGAACAGCAAACATATATGCTTTTTCCGGCATTGTCTGATGGAAAGACGTATCGAACACGGCGACCATGGGCGTCGACTTCCCGAAGACTTCCTGACATGCGCGCATCGCGACCGCCTGCGGAGGATTGTGCAGCGGGCCGAGTTCTGAAAACGCCTCGATATCCGAAATTACGGTATCCGTTATGACCGTCGACGTTTTATACTTCTCGCTTCCGTGGAGGACGCGATGCCCGACAGCGACGATCTCTTTTACATCGTTTATTACCTTTCCCTCTCCAGACGTGAGGTTTTTGACAAGTTCAAGAAAAGCTTCTTTATGTGTCGGGAACGGCGTGTCATAAGACAATACGACCCCGCCCGATGTTTTGTGGGTGATCTTCCCGTCTACACCGATTCTTTCGCAGTTTCCCTTTGCCAGGACCGACTCGTTCTTCATATCAAAAAGCTGATATTTAAGAGACGAACTTCCGGCATTGACAACCAGAATATTCATATTCTTTGCCACTCCTTGTTTTTATATAATTGTAATTTTTTATAAAGCGCGATAAAATAACTTTGATATTATACATTATTTTTTCGATTATAACAACATTTTTTGAGGTATTTTTATGAACGTTTGCGGTATAGTGTCGGAATACAACCCGTTTCACCGCGGTCATGAATTTCATATCGAAAAAACAAGGGAAGTCTTGGGCGATGATACGCTGATCGTTTCGATAATGAGCGGGAACTTCGTCCAAAGGGGGGAATGCGCGATCATGGACAAGTTTTCGCGCGCCGAGGCCGCCGTATCGTGCGGCGCCGACCTTGTGATCGAGCTTCCTCTCATTTTCGCGACCGCCTCAGCCGAGGGGTTCGCGCGCGGCGCTGTCGCGATCGCGAACGCATGCGGGATCATATCCCATCTCTCTTTCGGTTGTGAGGACGCCGATATCGTGGCTCTTTATGATACGGCAAGGATTTTGCTTTCCGCCGAATTTGCGGATATTTTAAAAAAACATTCCTCATCGGGCACATCTTTCGCAAAGGCGCGCGAAAACGCCGTTTGTGAAATATCGGAAAAAAGCGCCCTGATCCTTCAAAAGCCAAACAATATCCTCGCCGTGGAATACATAAAAGCTCTTTTAGAGTCAGGATCGGCCGTTTCCCCGATCGCGATACAGCGAAAATCGGTTTCTCACGACGATATGACGTGCAAAGACGGTTTCGCATCCGCATCTTATCTGCGCTCTCTCATAATGAAGAACGACATTTCGGCATCAGCTCCATTTATTCCGAAGCGCGCTTATGAGATCATCGAAAAAACGGCGGCAGCCGGCGCGTGTCCTATGCTGCTCTCGAATCAAGAGCTTGCCGTAATCGCGCACCTTCGCCGAATGTCGCCTGAAGAATTTCTCTCCCTTCCCGATTCGACGGAAGGCCTCGGATACCGTCTTATGTCGGAAGCGAAAAACGCGTCTTCTCTCGAAGACCTGTACGACAGGGTCAAAACAAAACGCTATGCCCACGCGCGGATCCGAAGGATGGTCCTTTACGCGTATCTCGGGATCAGTGCCGATATGATGGTGTCGCCCCCGAGATACCTTCGCGTGCTGGCTTTTAACGAAAACGGGCGCAAGCTTTTGTCCGATATGAATGATAAGGCGTCTCTTCCTGTTATGATAAAACCAGCCGAGATCAAAAAGCTGCCTTATGATGCTTCCGACATTTTTTCGCTGGAAGCACGCGCGACGGATATCTTCAATCTCTCCCGGCCGGACAAAGCCGTTATCCCCTGCGGTGAAGAATATCGGAAAAGCCCAATATACGTGAAATAAAGTCCGGAAAATAGCGCGCGGATTTAAGAAAACGACCGGATTTGGGAAAATTTATGCTCACAGACTAAACAAAACCCCGGAAACGTCTTAATGTTTCCGGGGTTTTTCTTTAATATACATATTCAAATTCCAGATCGTAAATCGAAACCGTGTCGTGCTCCTCTATCCCCATTTCTTCAAGCCGATCGAAAACTCCGGCCTTTTGAAGCACCCTGTGGAAATACATCCGCGACTCGTAATCCGCAAGATTTACCGAACCCAAAAGGCGTTCTATCCAGGCGCCTTCGACGATATATACCCCGTCCTCAACGCGGATTTTGGTTTCTCTGATGTCATCCTCGCTGACTTCATTCTCGACATATTCCGGTTCGTATACCGTAACCGGAGGAAGATCTTTCAGCTTTTCCCATATTCTGTACATAAGCTTGTCGACATTCTGCCGTGTTGCGGCCGATATCTCCATATATTCAAATCCCTTTTCGGCTGCCGCGCTTTTAAGGGATTCTGCAAGATCTCGGTTTTCCAATATATCCGTCTTGTTCGCGGCTACGATCTGGGGCCTTTGAAAAAGCGCCCGGCTGTATTTTGAAAGTTCTTCGTTTATTTTATGAAAATCCTCGGTCGGGTCCCGCCCTTCGCTTCCAGATACGTCGATAACGTGCACAATAAGCCGGCATCTTTCGACATGCCGCAAAAACTCATGTCCCAATCCGACGCCTTCCGCCGCGCCCTCTATAAGTCCGGGGATGTCCGCCATGACGAACGATTCCCCCTCGTCGACGCGCACGACGCCCAGATTCGGAACAAGCGTTGTAAAATGATAGTTCGCGATCTTCGGCCTCGCCGAGGATACCATGGACAAAAGCGTCGACTTGCCGACATTTGGAAATCCTATAAGCCCCACGTCCGCGATCAGCTTGAGTTCGAGAATGATCTCGCGGCTCTCCCCGGGCGTCCCGTTTTTGGCAAAGCGCGGCGTTTGCCTTGTCGGCGTCGCGAAATGCTGATTTCCCCATCCGCCCCGACCGCCCTTTGCCGCGACGAATGCGTCGCTGTCGGACATGTCTTTTATTATTTTCCCGCTCTCGGCGTCTTTTATAAGCGTTCCCCTCGGGACGCGGATAGTCAAACTCTGTCCGTCTTTACCAGATGATTTTGCCGATTTTCCGTCTTCCCCGCGGCCCGCCTCATATTTTTTTTTGTATTTAAAATCCAAAAGGGTCGACATATTGTCGTCGACCTTGACGATAACGTCTCCTCCGCGACCGCCGTCTCCCCCGTCCGGGCCGCCTGCCGCGACATATTTTTCACGGTGAAAGGAGACTTTGCCGTTTCCCCCGTCGCCTGCCGTTATCCTTATTTTCGCGATATCAATAAACATAATCGGAATCCACCCTTACCATAAAAAAGATCCCGAACAAAAGCAGTTCGGGATCTTTCTTACAAATTTACTGTGCGATCTCTTCGTAAACGGAAACCTTTTTCTTGTCGCGTCCCAGTTTTTCAAATCTGACGATTCCGTCGACCAGGGAGAAAAGCGTATCGTCGCTTCCTATGCCGACGTTCGTGCCCGGATGGATTTTAGTTCCGCGCTGACGCACCAATATATTTCCCGCGAGGACGAACTGCCCATCCGCGCGCTTCGGACCAAGACGTTTAGACTCGGAATCGCGGCCGTTTTTCGTTGAGCCGACACCTTTCTTATGTGCCATCTATATTCCCTCCAATGAATAATGTTTTAAATTGTTTTCTTCTTACGCGCTGATCTTGTTGATCTGGACTTTTGTATAAGGCTGCCTGTGTCCCTGACGGCGTCTGTAATTTTTCTTGGCGTTGTATTTGAACACCAGGATCTTTTTGCCCTTACCGTTCTTGACGATCGTCCCGGAGACCTCCGCGCCGTCGATATACGGTGTGCCGACCTTCAATTCGCCTTCATTGGAATAAACAAGCACATTTGAAAACTTTACGTCTTCCCCTTCTGCGCCGTCAAGCTTTTCCACAAAAATGAAATCGCCCTCCTGCACTTTGTACTGCTTGCCGCCGGTTTCTAATACTGCGTACATTCTTTCTACCTCTCTTTGATTTAGAGTCTCGCTGGCATAGGTGGGGAAAAATCCCTCTTTTGACCTATTTCATGCGGCTTTGTTATTATACGCTTTGCACATATCCATGTCAAGCATTTTATTAAAATCGCCGTATTCCCGCCGATCTATTCATATTTTTAGGTGCTTTCCTGTGAAGAAGCATCTGCATTCTCCGCGTTTTCCCCTTCTGTTTTAACGGTCTCTTCCTTTGTTCCTTGCTCGAAATAGTTTTCTGCATATTCGAAAGTATATTCTATATTTTCACCCGTAAAGCCCTTAAGCCCTGCAAACGACATATCGTTTTCAAAAATGCCCGAAACGCTCGCTCCAAGCGCATTTTTCGGGGTCTTCGCGGATTTGTACGGCTTTTTAACATAAATATATATCAAGATTAAGACCCCTGCCACAAACGCCGCCGCCGCGATGACCTGAGATACCTTTATGCTCGACGGGAAGAAGTACAGGCTGTCCGCCCTAAACGTTTCGATTATCGCCCTGCCAAGACCGTACCATGCGGAATACATGAGAAATATCTCGCCCTTGAATTTTCTCTTCTTCCTCGAATAGAAATGCAGGATTATAAACCCTATCGTGTTCCACGCGAACTCATAGAAAAACGTCGGGTGGACGCCGTTTGCAAGATATGTATTGACCGGAACAGTGCGTATGCTCATCCTCCACGGAAGATCGGTCACTATCCCGAATGCCTCGCAGTTGACAAAGTTTCCCCAGCGGCCGATCGCCTGACCGATAAGAAGGCCGAGCGAGCAGACATCCATGACCGCCCAGAAGCTTATGCCCCGCTTTTTCGTGAATATCGCCGCAACTATCACGCTTGCGATTATCGCGCCGTATATGGCAAGCCCGCCCTGCCATATCTTGTATATTTCATCGAGGTGCCCCTCATAAAATCTGAAATTGAATGTTACATACATCGCGCGCGCGCCGATTATCGCGATCGGCGTTGCCCAAAGAAGAAGATCCACAAGGTCGTCGCCCTTTACGTCAAACTTTTTCGACCTCGCGATAACATAAATCACCGCCAGGATATATCCAAACGCTATTATAAGTGCGTACCACATAATGGACCACCCGAAAACGGTGAATGCCACTTTGTTCATGATATATGGCCCCAGACCAAGGCCGGGGAAAGTGACGATAGGATTCATATCTCTCACTCCTCAATTATTTTGGCGCGACTACGGATATTGCAGAATTCTTAAGTCTAATAGTGTTCATTATAAACCATAAAACGTCATTTGCACAAATATTATCGTAAATTTTTAGAAAATTTACAAATTGATCGCCGTAAAAGTGCGCGCATATCTGCTGCCTGCACAGCTCGTCGAAAGAATCCAAAACACGCATATGCATACCTATCGACGATTTTTTAAGTCTTTCAAACAGCTCCTGATCGATGCCTCTACTCTCTATCTCCGAGACTTTAAGCATCGTTTCCCGAAGCACCATTTCGGGATCTTTGCTCTCTCCTCCTGCAATTAAAACGCCGCCATTCGGAAAAGACTCATACCCCGCTTCGAAATCCCGGTTCAATATGTTTTCCCCGTAAAGCTTTAAGAACAGTTCCGATGACGGTCCGAAAAGATACTGCGCCGCGAGATCTGCGACAAGCGTCCTTCTGAAACGTTCGCTTCCGTTCGCGAAGTCGTCGTCTTTAAATCCAAGCATGAATATCGGCATCGATACCTGCATGATCTGTTTTTTCGACGACGGCCCTGTTTTCTCGGGCTCTTCTCCGTAATGCCTTTCAACCTTGTGTGAAAAAGGCTTTTTAACCGTTATCTCTTCCGCGATATTTCTGACCGATTTTATATCGACGTCGCCCGCTATGCAAAGCGCCATATTCGACGGATGATAAAACGTCTCGTGGCAAAGGGTCAGCATCTCTCTGTTTATTTTCGCTATGCTTTGTTTTGATCCCGCTATCGATTCCCTTATAGGATGGTTCTGATAAAGGCTTTCGAACATGCCGATATCTGCGATCCATGACGGCTCGTCGTCCATCATGGCTATCTCCTGCCCTATTATCCCCTGTTCTTTTTCGATATTTTCGTCCGTAAAATACGGGTCTGTGACGAATGTTAAAAGTATCCTGAGATTTTTTTCAAACTCGTCTGTACATTCAAAGTGATACGCCGTCATCGTCTGGCTTGTAAATGCATTCGGCGACGCCCCCGTCGCCGCAAATTTCTGCAAAGCATTTTGATCTTTCTGTTCAAACATTTTGTGTTCCAGAAAATGCGCTATCCCGGCCGGCATTTTATATTCCTTCCCGTCGATCGAAAAGTGCGAATCCACCGACCCGTAATCCGCAGCATACATTGCAAAATATTTGTGATACCCTTTCTTCGGGAACACATATATGTTAAGCCCGTTTTCAAGCACCGTGTGCTGCATGACTTCGTTAAGTTCTCCGTAATTTATCGTATCGATCATTGTGCCGCTTCCTCCGCTCCCTTAAGAAAGTAAATCGTGTCAAGCGCAAGTCTCTCCGCGGCCTTCATAACGTCCGCCTTTTGGACCTTTTGTATTTTTTCGAGAAGGTCTTCGGGCCCGTCGCCTTCTTTTGCGACCGTCCTGAGAAGCCAGAAGTCTTCAAGCCTGTATTGACTGTCCTGTATCGATCGCACCGCCCCTGAAAGTGTCTTTATCGCGGCGTCCCACTCTTCTTCGCTTATGTTTCCTTTTTTGATCTCGTCAAGCTGAGAAAGTATTTCATTTTTTGCCGCGTCAAAATTCCTCGCGTCTATGCCCGAAGACACCGTCATTATCCCCTTTACGCTTTCGATCGACGACGACGCATAATAGCAAAGCGACAGCCTTTCCCGAACGTTTATAAACAGCTTCGACGTCGTCCCCGCTCCGAATATCGCGTTCATCACCATAAGCGCTGGATAATCCTTGTCCCGTATCGTAGTCCCCGTTCTGAACCCCATCGCCAGTTTTGCCTGGGATATGTTAAGAACCTCTTCCGCATTTTTAACTTCTTCCGGCATCTTCGGCAAAGTCTCTTCAAACAGCCGCATTTTCTTTTTCCCCGCGTTTGAGAACGCCCCTTTAAATATCTCCTCGACTTTATCGGGGTCTTCCCCTCCGCAGTAAAACAGCGAAAGTCCGCATTCTTCTATCATTTTGCGGTATTCTAAAGTAAGGCTTTCGGCGGTTATATTTCTTACCGACTCCTCATCTCCAAGTTCGCTTATCCCGAACGCCTCATCCTCGCACATTATCTCCCAAAGGCGCTTGACCGCATAAAACCTCTTGTCGTTTATGCGCGCATTTATCTTGTCTATGAGATTTTCTTTTTCGCTTTCCACATAATCCTTGCGAAAAGCCCCGTTTTCCATAAGCGGAGAAAAGATTATATCCGATATAAGGCCGACGGTCCTTTTAAGGATCCCGTCCTCCCCAACGAACCGATCCTCTATCGCATCCGCGACAAAGCCGACGCATTCTGTCTCGCCTTTTTTCCTTATATAAGGCTCGATCCTCGCGCCGTAAAGTGAATCAAGCTCTCTGTTCAGTTTCCGCATGTCTTCGTATTTTTCACACCCGCGCAAAAGCACACTCGGGATCATCGCGAGAAACGATGCCTTTTCCATATTGAGTCCGCATAGAAAATTCACGCCGATACACGACGTTTTGAATTTATCTGTCGACACTATCGTCAAAAGCACGCCCGGCTGCAGTTCTTTTCTTATTGTTCTGTCCATCTGCTTCCCTCCTTTGCCCGCTGATGTTTCCCGCAGGGATCAAATCTTTGTATCTGTTATATAAAATATTATATCATCATCATTTTATATCGTATACCCCCCATTTGCGTCTCATATCGTTCTTGGCCCTGCGATCTTGCAAAGAACGTCGTGTTCTCCTTCCTCGAGTTTTATATGATCTCCGTCGATCTTTTCACCATCGACGAGTATCTCATTTTCTTCGCCTATAACGACTTTTACACTATACTCGCCTTTGATGCGGATTTTCGCGCTGTATCCGCGTATCCTTTCCGGAAGGGCCGGTTTTATCCTCATTTTTCCGTTTTCGATCCGTATGCCAAGCATGGTCTCAACCGCCGCGCGGTAATACCATCCGGCGGCTCCGGTATATCCGCTCCATCCGGCTCTGCCGACGCTGCCTTTCGACGCATATATGTCTGCCGGCATCAGATACAGCTCCGCTTCGTACACGCTGTTTTTGTGCTTCTCCGGAAGCATCGCCTCCATCATCGCATACCCTTCATCCTCAAGCCCGCACATCATTGCCGCAATAGCGAGCCAGATCGCCGCGTGGGTATACTGCCCGCCGTTTTCGCGTACGCCCGGCGGATATGCTTTTATATACCCCGGGTCCTTTTTGCTGTATTCGTCAAACGGCGGCCTGAACAGTTTTACTATAAGCTCGTCTTCGTCGAAAAGCTCGTCTATTGCCTTTCTGACTGCCGATGTCGATTTTTCTATATCCGCGCCTGCGAATACCGCAAAGCTTTGCGCGATCGAATCTATTTCGCAACAGTCGTCTCCAGGTGAACCGAGATGCGCGCCGTCGTCGTAATATCCGCGTATATACTGCCCCTTTTCGAATGCGTTTTCAGCGTTTTTCCGGTATTCATCAGAGATGCTTTTATATCTTTCCGCTCTCGTATTATCGCCGCGCGAAAATGAAAGATCCGCCATTTCCGACAGTACCGTCGAAATGAAAAACGACAGCCATACGCTTTCCCCATCGCCTTTCATCCCGACTTTGTTCATCCCGTCGTTCCAGTCGCCTCCCAAAATGCGCGCGAGGCCGTGCTTTCCCGTTCCTCTTTCTATCGCTTTTTCGCAGGCTCTGCATGCGTGCAGATACACGCTTTCTTTTAAATCCGATATCGCCGGTATCTCGTACCTGTCGCATTCGCCTTCGGACAGGGGTTTCGATTTTATATACGGCACCTCGACATCGCACAAGGCGCGGTCCCCTGTTCTTTTTACATACTCGCACAGTGCATGCGGCAGCCAGAGAAGATCATCCGAGCAGCGCGTTCTGACCCCGCGGTGTCCGCTCGCGCGGGGCGTTTTCGTATAATGCCACCAATGCTGAACATCCCCCTCCTCGAACTGATGCATGCACGACCTGATAATGTGGTGTCCCGCGATATCCATAGCGTTTGAAACGGCACACACATCCTGAAGCTGGTCTCTGAATCCATAGGCTCCGCCCGCCTGGTAAATCGAAGTTCTGGAAAATATCCTGCACGTCAGCACCTGATAAAGCGCCCAGCCGTTGATATAATGGCAAAGCGCGTCATCCATGTTTTGGATCTCTACCGGAAGGCAAAGTTTCTTCCAGTATCTGCATGTATCCTCCATTTTAGACAGTGCTATTTCGGCATTCGCAAGTTTTTTGATATTTTTCAAAGCCTTCCTGTCCGAGACGGCCGCGCTGACGATAGTCAGTATAAATCTGCCGTCCGGCATTTTTTGTGGCTTTATTTTCGCTGAGACGACGGGTCTTTCATATAGTCCGGTTTTTCTGTCATGCGCCTTCTTTGCATATGAAAATCTGCTGAACGAGAAATCTTCGATCTTGTCGTCAGTCATAGTTGCGAAGATGCACGGGTAAAAATCCTCGTTTTCCGGATTTTCAGCACACAGAGCCCCCGTATCTTCGTCATAAAATGTGTTAAGGCGGATTTTATGCATGCCGTCTCCCATGGTCAGCGCGTTATGATACGTCACCTCTGCGTTTTCTGCATTTTCTCCGCAAAGCTCTATCAAAACGATCCTCGCCGGATACTTTTTGTCGACGAACACCGTGGTCTTGACCTCTGTTTTGCCTATTCTTTTCTTATATTCCGCAATACCAAGACTGTATCTTACATCGCAGTCGCCTCTTGCGTCCGCAAAAACACTTCCTTCTTTGTCTCCTATCTTTATCCGTATAGCCTCGGGGCCGTCGACCGCGACGGGGTCATTTTTCCACTCGTTTATCTTGTTTTCCCTCGAATTCCAGCTCCACATATATCCACACCCCGTTTCGGTCGCGATATATCCGAAGCCTCTGTTGCAAAGTATGTGCCCCCGTACACGCTGAGGAAGTTTTGACCTTATCCTCATCGTGAAATCGTTGTTTTCGTCAAATCCCTCGTAAAATTCGCCGTTGTCTTCGATTCCGGCATGTTTCCATGTCGAGATGAGATCCATGTTCTCTGGCGCGCATTTGTACCCCGCGTCTCTTTCATTTTTATTGCCTATAACGCACCCGGAAAGCAACATAAGCTTCTCCCTTGCTTCGGTGTCTTCATCGGGTATGTCCGCTATATGGATCCCGCCCCTCTCTCCCAATATGCTTTCAGCGCCTGCTCTGCACAGCATTTCGCTTATCGCGGACTTGACGGGCCTTCTGTATTCCCCCGCATCCGGCACGATAAAGACAAGCTCTATCTTGGCGCCGCAGGTACGCAGAAACATATATTTTCTCAATATTGCTGAAAAATCGTCATTTTCATTGTCTGCCTTTACCGCGATGATCGGAAGATCATCAGAGATGCCGAATCTCCACAGTATCTTATTTGCAAAAGGGGCTTCTGTCGTTCGAGCCGCGTCATCCCCCGGAAAGAGAAGATGCGAATAAAGCCTGAAGGCGTCTTCGATGTCCCCCCTTCCGAGCGCGAACATTTTCGCGGCGTCTTTTGAAACGTCCGCCCTGTCTGTTTCCGGTCTTATGATCGCCCTTTGTGCCGCGCAATACGCTTCATCCGGCCCGTCCTCAGAAAACGACAGCGCGAACTTGACCCTTGCCTCTTTACCGGCCGGCACCTTTATCGATGTTTTCGCGAAGATGCACGGATCGATCACGTCTCCTTCATCCCCGGGGATCTCTTCCGAATCTGCCGCCTTTTCTATCGATAACACGCCCCCTCTTCCGAGAAGTTTTTCGCGCGACACTGAAAACCTCGCGCCGTTTTCGCTGCATGCAAATGCCATTGACCTCTCTTTTTCCCCGTCCCGGCCGCGGCGCGTTATAATGGCGCCGCGTTCTGCGATCTTCGCATTCATAAAAAGCTTTGAAAAGGCGCGATGCGCGCGATAATCCCTCATATCTGACAGAACCGGCTCAAGATATGCGCATATATCTATCGTTTTTTCGGTATCTGTAATGTTTTTTACCTTTACTGTGCGTATCTCGGTTTCCTCGCCTGTTGAAAGGTAAGTTTCTATCTCGGTCTCCATCTCCGGCGTCTTCATCGCGGTCACACAGCAGTCAGAATAATATTCGCTTGCATATTCCGCCGTTTTATCATAGAAAGGCGCAGGGTAAAGCGATCTTATCTTGCCATCGCAATGCGCGAAGAAATATATACCCCCCATATCCGGCGAAAACAGCTCTCCCTCCGTCCTTGTAAGGGATATATTGCCATATTGTGAAAACGAGATCCCGGCATCCGTCATCACAAGGTTGTACATGCCATCCCGCATTAGGTTTATTTCGGGTTTTTCAATGTTACAGCCTCTTATAATTCTTTTCGGGTATTCGTCATTTTTTGGCGCTTGCGGTCTGTCTGGTATCTTTATCTGCGGTATCTTCATCACCGGAGCATCGACCGGTATCTTTTCACATAAAAGCTCGTAAAAAGCTTTCATATCGGGGTCGTTCATAAATCTTTTGATCATGACGCCTGAAAACGCGCTGTTTGCGGCCGATATCATGCTCATTCCGATATGATGCGCCATATAGCATTTGACCGGCGCAAACTTTTCACCGTGCGGTATTCTGTCCTTTGTAAAATCCGCCGCTTCGTAAAAGCCGTACTTCCCGAAAAGTCCCATTTTGTGAAAATCGCGCAGCGCCGATATCGCGCATTTTTCCCCCGCTCCGAGCGCAAGGAAGGCGGAATACGGCGATACGACGATCTCTTTATCAAGTCCGCGCTTTAACCCCAGTCTCTGCACTCCGTGGGCTTTGTACTGATAATTCATTTCATTGTCAAAAGCAAAGAACGCGCTTTCTGATATGCCCATCGGCACATTTTTCTCTTTTGCCTTTTTATTTTGGCAATAAAGCGCAAAACGCGCGCTTTCATATATAAGCGAATTTCCCGGCATCGGAAGAAGCAGTGCGGGCATGAGATATTCGAACATGCTGCCCGTCCAGGAAAGCATCCCCTTGTACCCGTCTTTCGAGGACAGGGCTCGTGACAGCTTTTCCCAGTGTTTTTTTGGTATGTCGCCCCTTGCGACCGCAAAATAGCTTGTCAGCATCGCTTCGCTCGCCATAAGGTCGTAAACTCCCGATCCGGGTTTCCCTTTTTCCGCATCGTAGCTTATATATAAAAGGCCCTTTTTGCTGTTATAAAGCTTTCCGAAATCCATGCTGTCCGCGATGGCGCGGATACGCTTTGAAAGCGCGCGTGCGCTGTCGCATGTCATTTCAGAAAGCCCGTTTTCCAAAGCGACGAGGCACGCCGCGAGATTGCCGTTGTCTACGGAAGACACGAACCTCGGTTTAAGCGCCTTCAGCGTTTTCGTATCATACCAGTTCAAAAGATGGCCGCCGTATCTTTCAAGCTTTTCTACGCTGTCCATGGTCTTTGAAATGATATCGATCGCCTGTGCGTCGTCTATAAATCCGAAATCGCGCGCGGATAAAACCGATATGAGCGCCATACCGATATTGGTGGGCGACGTCCTGTGCGCGAGACCAGACGGAGGGTATTCCTGAAAATTGTCGGGAGGCAAAAAATTGTCTTCCTCAGACAGGAAATCCTCAAAATACCGCCATATCGCGCGCGCATTCGACACGATAAACTCTCTGTCTTTTCGCGCAAGTTCGGTCGTTTTTTTTAATGGTCTGCTTATGATACCTGCGACCGCCGGCGCCACCACCCAAAAAAGTGCCGGCACGATACCCCCGGGATACGCAAAAACGATCGCCAACACTGCCGCGATCGGACAGACGATCATTTTTCTGTAATAAAACGCAGGCTTTGTCCCGCCGAGCTTTTCTGCCATATCCGCTGTTACCCACGACAAAAGATTTTTCTTTGAAACAAAAACTCTGAAGATCGACCTTAAAGCTGCGTCGAGTCCCACCCATGCCTGATACGGCAAAAAAGACAGCATTACCGCAAATCTCATAACATCCGCCAAGGGTCCGGTCGCCACTCTGGATAAATACCGCGATCTTCGCTTTTTAACGCGAAATATCTCATTCGCTATATCCGTCAAGATCGGGAAGGCTATCGTCAAAATGGCAATTATGCCGCTTACAAGCAGAAATACGCCGCCTTTCGATAGCCCCGCCGCGATCACCGCGATCACCCCCGACGGAAGCACCGCCCTGCGCATATTGTCGAATATCTGCCATTTTCGGATGCCGCCTATCGGGTTCTTTTCTCTTCCGGATAAAGTCGGGACCTTTCCAAAAAGCCATGACGATATCTGAAAATCTCCGCGTATCCATCGGTGCAGCCTGTCGAAATACGCGGACACTTTATAAGGCGTTCCGTCGCAAAGCTCTACATCCCCTATAAGAGCCGATCTGAGATACGCCCCCTCTAAAAGGTCATGGGAAAGGATCCTCCCTTCAGGAAGTCTGCCGTCGAGCACTGTCAAAAGCGCGTCTATATCGATTGCGGCTTTCCCGGTAAATATCCCTTGCGAAAAGACGTCCTGATATACATCGCTCATCGCGGATGAATATGGGTCTATTCCCCCTATCCCGGAAAACAGTTTTGAAAACGCGCTTCGAGATGCGCTTTCAAGCTCGGTCGATATCCTGGGCTGAAGGATACCGTGCCCTCTTACGACGACATTTCGCTTTTTATCGATTTCCGGCTTGTTTAAAGGGTGCATCATTGCGGATATCAGCTTTTTTGCAGATCCCGCCAAAAGCCTTGTATCCGAATCGAGAGTGATAATATACTTTATCTCATTAAGTTTCTTTTGATCTCCTGCAAACACTTTTATACCGCTGTCTTTCCCGCGCAAATATCTTGCAAGCTCCATTATGGCGCCGCGTTTCCTTTCCCACCCCATGAAAACGCCGTCGCGTTTGTATTGGACGCGCTTTCTGGAAAAGAGAAAATATCCGCCGCCCCAATTTTTATTCAGGCCCGAGATCGTCTCAGACGCCGCATTTAATATTTCACCGTCAGACGCTTCTTCTTTATTTTGAGAATCTTTAAGATCAGCCAAAACGCCGAACAGCAGATTTTTGCCGAAATCTCTGTTCGCCCTGCGGTATCTGTCGAGAAGCTTTACCGTTTCTTTCGCTTTTTCGGGATCGGTTACAAGCGCGGATATCACGCAAAGCGTCTTCCCTTCTTTCGGAATGCCGCCCTCAAACTCAAGTCTCGGGATGTGCGCCGGCTTAACGAAACGCAAAGCAAAGCTGTCGACTGTGTTTTTTGCGATCTCGGACGCCGGCAAAAGCGCCGCCAAAAACATCCATGCGCTTTCAAAAAGCGCAGCGCTCAGCATGCTGATTGCGAAAGTCATTATCGCTATCGATCCGAAATATATAAATCCTCGGACATGCCCCCTGCTCATGCGCATTATATATCTCCCGACATGCGCGCCGTCCCCGTCCTTTTCGGCGAGCGAAACGACCTTTTTTGCGGCGTCTGTTTCGCTTATTTTTTCTTTTTTCGCGATTTCTGAAAGCCTTCTGCGATAGCGGCGTTTTGTCTCATCGCTCATATTTTTATAGATCCCCGCGGGATCTTCCGACAATATCCTGTCCACCGGATTTATCTCGCGTATTATATCTTCGAAAATATCGTCGTCCAATATCCTAAATGCGGAAAACATATTTTTAAAAAGCTCTGCGTTTTTTCTGTGTATATCCTGCGCTTTTTCCCTCATGGCGAAATACCCCTCGGGTATTTCAGCTTTGGTTTTTAAAGCGCGCCATATAAACGCTTCGCATGAAAACGGGTCTTTCTCGTCGGCGGATTTTTTATATCCTGCCGCCATTCTTATTATCTCTCCCGCTTTTTTTGCGCCCTCTATTATCAGCGCGCCTTTCACAAACGGAATAAAATGATAGAGTTCGCTTTCCTTAAGGCATGTGCCGGTCAGGGCCCCTTCCAAAAACGCGCGCGTTCTTTTTGGCGTTATCTCGCATTTGCACAAAGAGACAAAGCACATCGCAAGCCTGAATATATACGGATCGTCGGTATTGCCGTTAGAACACGGCAGTTTTTTTGCGTTTTTCAGGTCACGTATGCTCTCTTTTGCCGCTTTTTCATACAGATAAAAATTGTCGATCAGCCATTCCATCTCCGCAGGAGTTTTCGGGGAATTCATTGAAAACTCCTGTGCGGCTTTATACGCTTTCTGCATGTTATAAGCGCATTTTGATATCATTCGCACGACGTTCGATGCATTCGTCGTGCCTTCGCGTTTCATTTCCTTTGCGCTGTTTCTCGCAAATCTGTACAGTATGTTTTCGTCTATGCTTATCCCGTCGCTTTTATCTGCTGGCATATTTTTTACACGCTCCGAAATCGATTTTATGATTATTTTTTATATTGCCGCTTTCCTCCTTTTTTATCCACAGCGATCCGTATTTTTTGTTGACAAACAACGCAAAATATAGTATCATGATCGTATTGTAAAGTTGTTTTGCTTTACATTATGGGGGTGGAATCGTGAAATCTCGGCCTTTTGAGATGTGTCTTCTGTTTGATTTTTACGGTGATATATTGACCGACAAGCAAAAAGACATGTTCGATCTTTACTACAATAACGACCTTTCTCTGTCTGAAATTTCGGAAGAGGTCGGCATCACACGTCAAGGCGTTCGCGACAGCATCATGCGCGCGGAAACAATCCTTCGCGACACAGAAGATAGGCTTAAGCTTGTCGCAAGATACGGCAATCTGAAATCTGATATAGATGAAATTGCCGAAGCCGCCCAATATATTTTCACAATCAATGAAAGCAAATACAGAAATTCTGATATTGCGAATCAGGCGTCTTTCATACTTTCAAAAGCGGCTGATCTGTCAAAGTAAAGATATTGACGCTTTTGCTTTCATCGCACTTTAACGGAGGTACGGCATGGCATTTGACGGTCTTTCTGAAAAACTCTCTGCCATATTCAAAAAGCTTCGCGGTCAGGGGCGCCTGTCCGAGGCCGATGTAAAAACCGCAATGCGCGAGATACGTCTTGCGCTTCTCGAAGCGGACGTTAATTTCAAAGTCGTCAAAGATTTTGTGGGCAAGGTAAGCGAGCGGGCAGTCGGAAGTGACGTCCTTGAAAGCCTCACGCCGGCCCAGCAGGTCATAAAAATAGTGAATGAGGAAATGACCGCTCTCATGGGCGGCGAAAATTCCAAGATAACGATGGCGTCGGGCGGACCGACAGTCGTCATGCTTGTCGGACTTCAGGGCGCCGGCAAGACGACGAACGGCGCCAAACTCGCATCTCTTTTCAAGCATCAGCAGGGCAAGCGGCCTCTTCTTGTCGCGTGCGACATTTACAGGCCCGCCGCAATAAAGCAGCTTGAGGTCGTCGGCTCGCAGCTTGACATACCTGTATTCCAGATGGGTACAGATCACGATCCCGCGGATATCGCGGAAGCGGCCCTCGATCATGCGAAAAAGCACGGGAATGATATGGTGTTCCTCGACACGGCCGGCCGCCTTCATATAGACAGCGACCTTATGGACGAGCTTCTCAGGATCAAGGCCCGCGTAAAACCGAGCGAGACCCTTCTCGTTGTCGACGCAATGACAGGGCAGGATGCGGTCAACGCTGCGTCGGCATTTAACGACACTGTCGGCATTGACGGCGTGATGCTTACAAAGCTTGACGGCGACACGCGCGGCGGCGCTGCGCTGTCGATACGCGCTGTTACCGGAAAACCTATAAAATTCGCGGGCATCGGTGAAAAACTTGATAATATAGAGGCCTTCCACCCGGACCGTATGGCGTCCCGGATCCTCGGTATGGGCGATGTTTTGACGCTGATAGAAAAGGCCCAGCAAAATTTCGATGAGAAAAAGGCGCTTGAGCTTGAACGCAAAATGATGGCAAACCGCCTGACCCTTTCCGATTTTTACGACCAGCTTTGTCAGCTGCGCTCGATGGGGTCGCTTTCCGATATCGCGGGGATGATACCCGGGATGGACAAAAAGGCCCTCTCCGGCGCCAAACTTGACGAAAAGATTCTCTCGAGGACAGAGGCGCTGATATTATCTATGACCCAGAAAGAGCGGGACAACCCCTCTATAATAAATTACAGCCGAAAAAAGCGCATCGCAGCGGGGGCCGGTCTTAAAATAGAAGACCTAAATCGCCTTTTGAAGCAGTTTGAAGGTATGCAGAAGATGACAAAGCAGATCGCCGGCATGCAGAAAAACATGAAAAAGCGCGGGCGTTTCCCCGGGAAAATGGGCATGGGTTTCCCATTTTAAACTGCATCCATTAACACAGTTTGCAAAAAATCTTTATATAAACGCAAATTTTTAGGAGGTAAATCACCATGGTAAAACTCAGACTTCGCAGAATGGGCGCAAAGAAAGCTCCGTTCTATCGCATCGTTGTCGCTGATTCAAGATTCCCGCGCGACGGCAGGTTCATCGAAGAAATAGGCACGTACAATCCCCTTGTAAAGCCGGCAGAGATCAAGATCGACGGCGATCGCGCAAAAGAATGGATCAAAAACGGCGCACAGCCGACCGATACGGTCAGAGATCTGCTTAAAAAAGCGGGCGTCCTTTAATCGGGAGATGTTCTAATGAAAGAGCTTCTAAATTATATCGCAAGAAACCTTGCATCTGATCCGGATGCCGTTTCGGTGACCGAGATCGAGCGTGCCGAGGACGATATCGTTCTCGAGCTTCGCGTCGCGCCCGAAGATATGGGCAAAGTTATCGGGCGTCAGGGCCGCATCGCGAAGGAGATCCGCACGATAATCAAAGCGGCTGGATTCCGTCAGAATAAAAACGTATCGGTCGACATAGTCGACTGACGCATTTTATTTTCTCCGGCTGGCGCTATTATATGATAATGCAGCAGCTTTCACATCCGTCGGCATAAATTATGCCGCCTGTGAAAGCTGTCTCGATATCAAATGAAATGCGCTTTGACCGATGGAGGGCTTATGAAGCAATTTCTCGAATGCGGAAAGATCATAAATACTCACGGCATACGCGGCGAGGTCAAGATCGAGCCGTGGTGCGATTCGCCGGAATCGCTTTTGAAAATAAAGACGCTTTACATCGACGGGAAAGCCGTGCATGTGCTGTCTTCCCGAGTGCACAAGGCATGCGTTCTCGCAATGCTCGAAGGGACAGACGATATAAACAAAGCCATGCTTTTAAAAGGCAAAGTGGTGTTTCTGGACAGAAAAGATATGAAAATACCCAAGGGCTCGTTTTTTATCCAGGATGTGATCGGCATGCCCGTGTTCGATGAGACGACGAATAGGACCATCGGAGAGATCTCTGATGTTATGACACTTCCCGCGGGCAACATATATATGATAAGCGGTGCGTGTCCGTGCATGATCCCGGCAGTTCCCGAATTTATAAAGGACATAGATTTTGACGCGAACATCATGCGCGTTCGCACGATAGATGGGATGATCGCAAATGATGAAGATTGACATATTGACGCTTTTCCCTGAAGTTATAGACGCCGTTCTCGGGTCGAGTATAATAGGCCGCGGAAGGGATGCCGGGCTCATATCATTTAACAGCGTGCATATCCGCGACTTTGCCGAAGGCCGCCATCAGAAAACAGACGACTATATATACGGCGGCGGCAAGGGCCTTCTTATGATGGCAGAACCCCTTTACAGGTGTCATGAAAGCGTATGCAATGGAGAGCACGTGCACACCGTTCTCATGTCTGCGCAGGGAACGCCCTTTTCACAGGAAACGGCCCGCCGGCTTTTGAAAGAGGAGCACATCATCCTCGTTTGCGGCCATTACGAGGGCGTTGACGAAAGGTTTATCGAAGAATGCGTCGACGAGGAGATATCTTTGGGCGACTTCGTCCTGACGGGCGGTGAAATACCTGCGATGGCCGTGGCAGACGCGATTTTCCGGCTGGTGCCGGGCGTCCTTGCTGAGGAAGTCTGCTTCACCGACGAAAGCCACTGGTCGGGACTTTTAGAGTACCCGCAATATACAAAACCCGCGCAGTGGCATGGCAAGAAAGTGCCCGAGGTCTTGCTTTCCGGACACCATGGCAATATAGATGCATGGAGATTCGAACAATCCCTCAAAAGGACTTTTATACGAAGACCCGATATCCTTGAAAATCTGATCTTGACCGACGACGAGCAGAAAATTCTTGATAAAATCAAAAAAGACCTTGAATAAAAAGAAAAAACGTGCGATGCTTATCCATCGCACGTTTTTTCTTTTTTAAAAATCACTATTTCAATTTGCATTCTTGTTAATTTTATGATTAAATATCTATATATTCTTGTCTGGCGGGAGGTAAGAACCTATGGGCAGATCTGGCGGCGGTGGCGGATTCAGCGGCGGCGGCAGCAGAGGCGGCAGCTTCGGCGGAGGACGTTCCGGAGGAAGCTTTGGAAGCAGCGGGCGTTCCGGCGGCGGAAGATCATCCGGCGGATTCAGCAGCGGGCGCTCATACAGCGGCGGCTCGTATTCCGGAGGCCGCAATTACGGCGGGGTCAGAACGGGCCCGATCTTTGTAAACAATTCGCGTCAATCATACTACAATCAATCGGGCGGTCCCGGCAACGTCAGCGGCGGAGGCGGAAGCTCTGGAAAATCCGGTTGCGGCACGATAGTTCTCATAATAATCGCCATTATCGTCGCTATGATAATACTTGGCTTTATCGTTTCATCATTTGACACGTCTGTCGGCGCTTCCACAGTGGCGAGAGAGCCGCTCTCTCAAGGAATGGTCAAGGAAACAGGCTACTATACGGATGAGGCGGGCTGGATCATAGACGAGGGCTCCCTTATCTCAGGACTTAAAGCTTTCTATAATGAGACCGGCATTCAGCCTTATCTTTACATAGCTTCTAAAATACCGTCGGCATCTTCCCGTCCGACGGGGCAGGATATGCAGACCTATGCACAACTGCTTTATGACAAGCTCTTTACCGACGAAGCGCACTTCCTGCTTGTCTTCTACGATTACGACGACGGGAATTTCATATGCGGCTACTGGCAGGGCGCGCAGACCAAAACCGTAATGGACGACGAGGCTGTCGGCATACTGGCGGATTATCTCAATAAATTCTATTATTCCGATCTTTCTGAGGAGGAATTCTTCAGTCAAAGCTTTGAAAAAACAGCAGACCGCATAATGACGGTGACAAAATCCCCGTGGCCCCCGGTCATAATCGTGCTTGTCGTTCTGGTCGCGCTGATCGTCGCGTTCTTATGGTGGAAACGCGCCAAAGAGCAAAAGAACCTTGAAGCAGCGCAAACAGAGAAGATCCTGCAAACTCCTCTTGAGACATTCGGGAACACCGAACTTTCCGACCTTGAGGAGAAATATAAAGGCGCAGATTCATCAGACTCTTCTGATGAACAAAAATAATACAAACCTTAATTAAATAAAAAATAGGAGGACAAAAAATGAGCATTCTTGACAGATTCAATGACATTGTAAAGGCAAACATCAACTCGCTTTTGGACAAAGCGGAAGACCCGTCGAAAATGATCGACCAGTATCTCAGGAACATGACCGACAGCCTCGCAGAGGTCAAAAAAGAGACCGCCGCAATAATGGCGGAAGAGACGCGCACCAAACGTCTTGTCGATGAAAACGCAAAACAGATAGAGAAATATGACGACCTTGCGAAGATGGCTCTTCGTGCGAATAACGAAGATGACGCGCGCGTCTTCATCGCCAAAAAGCAGGATCTCGTAACTCTTTCCGAAAGCCTTCAGAGCACCTATGCGGTCGCGCATGATAACGCGAACAAAATGCGCCAGATGCACGACAAACTTGTCAGCGACATCAACACCCTTACAAGCCGTCGCGATATGATAAAGGGCAAGGTCGCGGTCGCGAAAACGCAGGCTAAGGTAAATGAATTCTCCTCTTCGACCGACAAAGCTGCCGGCGCAATGAGCGCGTTCGACAGAATGGAAAAGAAAGCCGAGCAGATGCTGGATCAGGCGAACGCCATGGCAGATCTCAACACCGCCCCGGTCGACGAAGCCAAATCTCTTGAAGAGAAATATAAGGCTGACAAATCAAACACTTCCGTCAACGACGAGCTTGAGAAGATGAAACGCGATCTCGGTCTGTAACAGGCGGATATGGTAGTAATAATATAAAAAAGGAAAGACGGCTGGACAGGCTTATCGCCTGCCCAGCCGTTAATATTTTTCACGGCCGTATATAAAACGCTTAAGACTTGAGGTTGTTTTCCCGTTAAATATCTTAAAACTGTTTTATCCTTGCCCTTTGCGCGCTTATTGCCCCGCTTTAAGCACATAATCTTTTTTCATGCCGTGCGCGCCGAATATCTGCCATTCTCCCTCGCCGAGGCGCTGTATAAAAGCCTTCCTCTCCAGTGCGCACAACGCGGCGTCTGTATCGACCGACGTCATCAGCACGGGCGCGTATTGGTTGTATTCCGCCTGTTCTCTTGTCAGACCGTGAAGATTGATATAAATATCACCGGCAAACGCGACATGATGGGAATAATCGATCAGAACGGTCTCGCCAATCAGATGCCCGCCTTCCCCTTGATACACTTCAAAATGCATCTCTCCGAAATCGAAAAATCCTACCTGCACCAACGGCTCTTTGAATGCGGCGTCTGCGCCCCACAAAGCCGTTATTTTGTCCGGTTCCGGAGGATCATAAAAAGTCAGCGCCTTACATATGCTCACATACGGCTTGTGAAGCGGGTTCCTTTCGCGGTATCCGTTCTTTCCTTCGTATTCCAGAACGAGGCATTCTTTTGTCATTTTGCTTGCGATGATCTCATCAAATATCGTAAGCAGCCCGCAATGATCAACATCCGCGTGCGTAATATATATGCGCTTTTTGATCTCATCGTAATTCGGCAGCAGTTTTCGAAACAGCGCCTCCATCTCGTCTTTATACAAGGCGTACCCGCTGTCTATAAACAGCACTTCCCCATCGCTTATCAAAATGGCCGTATTGCTACCGCATGGCGGTTCTATCAATATTATCTCGGTGTTTTCTGTCACCTTGTGTCTTGATACCCGCGGCGAAAACGCGCTGCCGCGGCATGATGCCAAAAGATCCGCGAAACGGCTGATGCTTTCAAAAGTTTTGTACGGAGACGTGTTTTTTTCGTCCAGCATCTGCATGACAAGGTTTGTGTTTACAAGAAGGTCGTCCCTTATATCTTCGGAAATGCCGATAGACTGCATAAGCCCCGATACGAACGACTGATAAAAAATGCTGTTGTCAAACACTTTTTCAGAATGGTTGTAATCCAGCACCCGCACCCGGCACAGTTTTTGAGCATCCTTTAGAAATTCCCTCAACCTGAGTTCATTCTCGACAAAAAGGCCCATTTTAAATGCCTGATAATCCGTGCCGTTTTCCTGCGAACTTATATATGAAATATTGAGCTTGTAATTCTGTATCAGGCGAAGGACCTCTGTCACGCTTCCGGGTACGTCTTTCAGCATAAACTCCAAAAGCGCGATGCTCTTCTCATTTTTTTCGGTTTGCAGGTATCCTATTTTCTTAAGCAGCTGATCTGCCTTTTTCAGCTGCGTCTCGTCGCCGTCTGCGTCGATAAACAGCGTATGCGAATCCACCGCTTTGTTGTAGCTTACGCGCGTAATATTTATGCCGAGCGATGCAAGGCATTCGCTTGCCTTCAAAAAAGCCCCAATGTGGTCCGGCATTGTGGTAATATATGTTTTTTTCATTATAAAATTCACCTTGTTTTTATTTCTTGTCTAATAATGAAAAATGAACGGTCACGCATCGATTATCTTCATATACCTGGCGGCAAACCCCGCCATAAGGCGTTTTACGCCGGTCTGTTCGAATTCGACCTCGACGAGCGCATCCCCTCCCATTCGGGTCACAGCCTTTATCCTGCCCTTGCCGAACGCCGTATGAAGCACGCTCATCCCGACTTCATAGTCGCATTTTATATGCTTTTTCTCTGTCTTTTCCGTATCTATCAGCGATGTTTTTAATTTAAGGGTGACGTTTCCCCTCGAGGTATAATGGTATCCCCCTCCATTTCCGCGCATCGTTCCTAAGTCAGATTCAAAATCCGTATCCTTGTGGAGCTTTCTTCCCGCGTTGAAATTCACGTATCCTGTGCCTGCGTATCTGCCGTATTGTTCAGGCGGTGCAGGAGTGCCAAGCGTATCTACTATCTCCTCCGGTATTTCGGATATGAACCGCGAGACTGTTGAGAACATCGTTCTCCCGTATATCATCCGTCTTGCAGCGTGTGTTAAGTAAAGATTCTTTTTCGCCCGCGTCATCGCGACATAGCATATACGCCGTTCTTCCTCTATGTCCTCTTCCTTTTCCATAGACATAAAGCTTGGGAATATGCCCTCTTCCATGCCGCAAAGAAACACATTAGGAAATTCCAGCCCCTTCGCGCTGTGCATCGTCATCATAACGACGGCGTCAGCGTTTTCATCGTATCTGTCTATATCGGTGAAAAGCGACACCTCTTCCAAAAAGCCTTGAAGGGTAGGTTCTTCCACCCTGTTCATATAATCGATTATATTGGATTTCAGTTCGAATATGTTCTCCATCTTAACGGCCGACTCGACATCGTCTTTATTTTCAAGCATGTTTACATATCCCGTCATATCCAAAAGTTCGCTGTAAAACTCGTCAAGCGGCAAAAATTCAGAAAGCTCGGATGCTTTTTCTATCATATCCGAAAAATTCACAAGCTGATCGCGTGCTCTCGAAAGCTCCGGATATTTGTCCGCGTTCCTTATTATCTCGAAAACAGACACATTTTCCCTCTCCGAAAGCTGCTGCGCCGTTTCAAGCGTCCTGTCTCCTATCTTCCTCGGCGGATTGTTTATGATGCGCCTGAGCCTCAGCGTATCCGTATGATTTTGTATCACCCAGAGATACGCCAGCATGTCTTTGACTTCCGCCCTGTCGAAAAAGCGAACGCCGCTCACTATCCTGTAAGGGATGCCGTTTCTCTTGAACGCGCTCTCCACGCTGTTCGACAGAACGTGGTTCCTGTAAAGAACGGCAAAATCGCCGAATTTCCAGCTGTTTGAATATCCTTTGAGGATCGTATTCGATATAAACTGCGCTTCATCCTCCTGATTTTCCGCCTGATACCGGACGGTTTTGACCCCTTCCCCGTTATCCGTCCAAAGGGTCTTGCCCTTCCTTCCGACGTTGTTTTTTATGACGGCGTTCGCCGCGTCGAGGATCATCTGCGTCGAGCGATAGTTTTGCTCAAGTCTTATCGTCTTTGCGTCCGGATATGTCTTTTCAAAATCCAGAATATTCCTTATCGTCGCCCCGCGGAACTTGTATATGCTCTGGTCGTCGTCCCCGACGACGCATATGTTCCTGTATCCCCCCGCGAGAAGCGATGTCAGCACATACTGCGCATAGTTCGTATCCTGATATTCATCGACCAGCACATACTTGAATTTTTGCTGATAATATTCGCATATATCGGGATGCTGTTTTAAAAGCTCTACGGTCTTGAAAATGATATCGTCAAAATCAAGGGCATTTGCGGCTGAAAGTTTTTTCTGGTAAAGCTTATAGACCTTTAAGATCACCGATTTATAAAAATCATCCCCGCAGGTTTTTTCATACTCGAACGGATCTATAAGCGCGTCCTTGGCTTTTCCTATAGCTGACGATATCGCACGCATCTCAAATCTCTGCGGATCGATATTCAGTTCTTTAAAGCACTCTGTCAGGACCTTTTTCTTGTCGTCTTCATCATATATCGTAAAATCCCGGCTGTATCCGATCTTTTCTATGTCGCGTCTCAGTATCCTGACGCACGCCGAATGAAATGTCTGCGCCCAGATATCTTCCGCCTTTTCACCGACCGCTTTTGAGAGTCTCTCCTTTATTTCCTTTGCTGCCTTGTTCGTGAATGTGATCGCGATTATCTGCCACGGCGGCACCGGATCGACCTCGCAAAGCCTTTCCGCTTCTTTTTTTGCAGACTCGTCTCCCGACAAGAATCTTACGATCGTCCTCATGTCGTCATCCGTCGCATCTTTCGGCGCGGTTTCGCAGAAATACGCGTCTCCGAATTTTATAAGATATACTATCTTCTGGATGAGCACGGTCGTTTTCCCGCTGCCGGCCCCTGCAAGTATAAGCTGCGGCCCTTTTGCATTAAGTACTGCGGACTTCTGCATCGGATTTAAAAACGAAAATTCTTTATCTATAACTTCCCGTCTAAGGACCGAATATTTAACATCGAATTCTGTGCCCGTCATATTTTTCTCCCCGATATATTTTGTATGGAAATGCATTTATATCGTACAATATTAGGTCCCAAAGGTCAACCAAATACAAAGCTTAAGCCGGATGATATCTCATCCGGCTTTTGTCACCCTATTTTTTCTCTTATAAGAAGCAGCGCTTTTTTCTCAATCCTCGACACCTGTACCTGTGATATGTTCAGCTTCTTTGCGGTCATATCCTGGGTCATGCCTTTAAAAAATCTGAGATATATGACGTTTTTCTCCCTATCCGGCAGTTTTTCGAGCGCGGTCCCCACATCTATGCGCTCTATAAGCTCGTCTCCTGTCCTGTCCTGCGCGCTCAGTGTGTCTTCGATCGTCATACCTTCCCCGGTTATGTCCCTCTGAAGCGACTCCGGCGGCGCCGCGGCGCTTTCGCATACCGCTATTTCTTCGACGCTCAGCCCCGTCTCCTCCGATATCTCGGACAAATGCGGCGAGCGCATCATCATATCCGACAGCCGTTTTCTCGCTAAAGCGATCTTTGCGGCATTTTCCCTTGTCGTCCTGCTGACTTTGATCATCCCGTCGTCACGCAAAAATCTTCGTATCTCTCCCGATATTTTAGGAACGGCATAGGTCGAAAACACTGTCCCGAAATCGGCGTCATACCCGCGGACAGCTTTGACAAGCCCTATGCACCCTATCTGATAAAGATCCTCGGCGTCGGTGCCGCGCCCGAAAAATCTTCTGACGATGCTCCAGATAAGCGCGCTGTTCCGGCGCAGCACCTCCTCAAACGCCCCGTCGCTTCCGTTCTTTGCCTCTTCTATGAGTTCGGATATGGCGCGCTCTGACAGCGAGGTCATTTCTTGTTTCCCCCGCATCTTACGGATATTTTCTTCTCCATCGTCACGGTCGTTCCCTTCCCCGTTTTTGAAACGACCTTCAGCTTGTCCATAAAGTTTTCCATTATTGTAAATCCCATACCAGACCGTTCTCTGCCCCCGGTCGTGAAAAGCGGCTCGCGCGCTTTTCTAACGTCCGCGATCCCCTCTCCCGTGTCACGCACCTTTATTTCAAAAATGCTGCCCGCGTATATTTTTGCCGTCATAAATATGTTCCCGACGGTGTTGGGATACGCGTGCACGACGCAGTTTGTCACCGCTTCGCTGACCGCCGTTTTTATATCGGCAAGCTCTTCGACGGTCGGGTCAAGCTGAGCGGCAAAAGCCGCGGCAGCCGCGCGCGCAAAATTTTCGTTTGCAGACCGGCTTTTAAAACGTATGCTCATTTCATTCAATACTTCTCTCATTTATGTACACATCCCCTCTCAAAAAAACTTTACCGTTTTTGAAATGCCAGCCGCGTCAAACACCCTCATGGCGTGCGCCTGCGCGTGCGCTATGCGGAACTGGCCTCCGCGCTGCGCCATCATGCGATGCCCGTTTACCGCGACTGCTATGCCGGAACTGTCCATGAAATTCACGTCTCCCATATCGAGGCACAGCTTGAGCGATGAGTGAAAATCGACCATGTCCTCCATTTCATGCATAACCTTTAACGCCTCGTGATGTCCAAGTTCGCCGGATAAATAGATGATCATTTCTCCATCCTTATTTTCATGCGTTATTTTCATCGTCCTTCTCCTTGAAAAAGAAAAATCCTGCACAGCAAAAAGCTGTGCAGGATGATTATAAATCTTACGGCTTGTCCGTTTATGCCGTTTTTTGGCACTTTATTCATTTTATACGGGTTCTGTGTGTTTATTCGCCCCGGAGATATCCTGTCGCGCTTTTAAAGGCGCGTTTCGCGTCGCCTATCATATAAAGCGACCCGCATGCGACGATAACGTCTCCCCTTCTCGCAAGCGACGCCGCCAGCGCCGCAGCGCTTTTGGGATCGTCATCTTTTCTCACGTCTTTGCAGTATCTCTCCGCGATCTTTTTCATCTCTTCCGCTGGAAGCGCTCTTGGCGAATCCGGCATCGTCGCGATGAGAACGCCGCTTTTCTTTGCGACTTTTTCTATGCAGCGCTCATAATCTTTGTCCCTCATCATGCCCATAACCGTTACGATCCTTTTCCCGGAACACAGATCGTCTAAAGCCCGGCACAGCGTCTCTATCCCGTCGATATTATGCGCGCCGTCTATTATCATCAGCGGGTCTTTTGAAACGATCTCAAACCTTCCTCCGAATCCTGTCGCATTTATGCCGTTTTCTATTGCGGAATCAGGTATCTTGATCCTTCTTTTCCGAAGTGCCTCGACCGCCTCCACAACCGTGATCGCATTCCATATCTGATGCTTCCCGGGAAGGGAGATGTAAAGATCATATCCTTTATACTTTGTTTTCGATCCGCTTATATCGCAGCTTTTTATCTCAAGATCTTTTATATCTGCAATAAACGGCTCTATCCCCTTGTTATCACATGTTTTTCTAATAACGCGCATCGCTTCTTCGGTATTTTTAGGATATACGCACACGTCGCTTCCCTTTTTTATTATACCGCATTTTTCAAATGCGATTTTTTCTATAGTATCCCCGAGATACGCCTGATGGTCGAATGATATCGAGGTTATGATCGCGATTTCCGGAGGATCTATTATGTTCGTCGCGTCGAATCTGCCGCCAAGGCCGACTTCCAGCACGACAAAATCGCACCCCTGATCGGCAAAATACCGCATCGCGATAGCGGTCACAACCTCAAACTGGGTCGGAGCGTGCCCGTCATCCGACATTCGGCGCATAATTGGCTCTATTTCATCGACGATTTTGCAAAGCTCGTCCTTCGCGATCATCTCACCGTTTATTTGGATGCGTTCTCTGAAATCCTCGACGAACGGCGACACAAAAAGCCCAGTCTTATATCCGGCGGTTTTCAATACTGACGCCAGCATCGCGCAGGTGCTCCCCTTGCCGTTTGTCCCCGCGACATGGACAAAGCGAAGCTTTTTATGCGGACTTCCCAAAAGCTTCATAAGTCTTTCCATATTTTCGAGGCCCGGCGACACGCCGAATTTTTTGATCGATGTTATATAATTTATCGTTTCATCATAATTTCGCATTTTCCCGTCTCCGTATTTTAACAAGGGCAAAGCCTGCCGAATGTCCCGCGGCGGCTTTGCCCGTTGCAATGCCTTATTTTAGTTTACCCCAAAGCTTTCAGATTTTCTTCTATCTTCTCGATCATGGCGGCGAATTTTGCTTCCTTTTCGCGCTCGGCCGATACGACAGCCTCCGGAGCCTTTGATACGAAATTCTCGTTTGAAAGCTTTGCGCGGACCTTTTCAAGATCGCTTTGCGCGGCAGCCTTCTCTTTGTTAAGGCGGGCCCGCTCTTTTTCAAAATCGACAAGCTCTCTCATCGGGATATATATCTGCGCGCCTTCTGTGACGATAGAAACCATTCCGGAAATGTCCGAAACGCTGTCCGTTATCTCGATCTCAGACGCATACGCAAGTCTTGTCATGAACGCACGGCTTTTTTCGAAAAGTTCCTTTTCCTTTGTCGCAACGATTATCTTTGCTTTTTGAGACGGCGGGACATTCATCTCAGACCTTCTGTTCCTGATTGCGCGGATGGCGCGCATGATTATCTCCATCCCGCGCTCTTCCTCTGAGAACTCAAGATCTTTGCTGTATTCAGGCCAGGATGAAAGCATGATCGTTTCCCCGTCATGAGGAAGCGCCTGCCAGATCTCTTCAGTGAGGAACGGCATAAACGGATGCAAAAGCTGCATCGTCCCCGAAAGCACATAACAAAGCACCCTCTGCGCGGCATTCGACGATTTCTCGTCTTCCCCGTTAAGCCTTGTTTTTACAAGCTCGATATACCAGTCGCAGAAACTGTCCCATATGAAATCATAAAGCTTTGCCGCGGCTATCCCCAGCTCATACTTGTCGATATTTTCCGTTATCTCTTTTGCAAGCGTGTTGAACTTTGAAAGTATCCATTTGTCCTCGATCGCAAGGTCGCATGGAAGCGTCTTGTCCTCGGTTTTCAAGTTCATGAGCACAAAGCGCGACGCGTTCCATATCTTGTTTGCAAAATTCCTGTTCGCCTCGGCCCGTTCGAAATAAAATCTGGTGTCGTTCCCAGGGCTGTTTCCTGTGACAAGCGTGAATCTCAGCGCATCTGCGCCGTATTTCTCTATCACTTCGATCGGATCTATGCCGTTTCCAAGCGATTTTGACATTTTGCGCCCCTGCGCATCGCGGACGATGCCGTGGATGAACACCGTGTCAAACGGTTTTTCGCCCATGTGCTCCATCGCGGAGAATATCATTCTCGCGACCCAGAAGAATATTATGTCATACCCCGTGACAAGCGTGCTTGTCGGATAAAAATATTTAAGCTCCGGCGTCTTCTCCGGCCATCCCAGCGTTGAGAACGGCCATAGCGCCGATGAAAACCATGTGTCGAGAACGTCCTCATCCTGATGTATGTTGCGGCTTTTGCATTTTTCACATTCGGTAACATCTTCGCGGCTTACCGTTATATGTCCGCAATCGTCGCAATAAAACGCAGGTATCCTGTGTCCCCACCAAAGCTGGCGGGAAATGCACCAGTCGTGAACATTTTCCATCCAGTTCGTATATATCTTGGAAAACCTGTCAGGGACGAATTTCACATCGCCGTTTCTGACAACGTCCAGCGCCGGCCCCGCCAAAGGCTTCATCTTTACGAACCACTGCGCCGAAGTGATCGGCTCGACCGTCGTCCCGCAGCGATAGCACACTCCCACGTTGTGCTTGTGATCTTCCGTTTTTACAAGCAGCCCCATCTTGTCGAGATCCTCAATGATCGCGCGACGCGCTTCATACCTGTCCATCCCGCAATATTTGCCGCAGTTTTCGTTCAGCGTCGCATCTTCATTGAACGCAAGTATCGACTCAAGATTGTGCGTCTTGCCCATTTCAAAGTCGTTCGGGTCGTGACACGGGGTTATCTTGACGCACCCAGTGCCGAATTCCATGTCGACATATTCATCCGCGACAATCGGAAGCTCGCGGTTGAATATCGGCAATATCGCCGTCTTCCCTATAAGATGCGCAAATCTCTTGTCGTTCGGGTTTGTCGCGATGCCGGTATCTCCGGGGATCGTTTCCGGCCTTGTCGTCGCGATCATGACATATTCGTTGCTGTCCTTTATCGGGTATTTGATATACCAGAGATGCCCGTCCTGCTCGTCATACTCGACCTCCGCATCGGACAGCGCCGTCGTGCACTTCGGACACCAGTTTATTATCCTGCTGCCGCGGTATATCAGTCCTTTTTCATAAAGGCTTACAAAAACCTCGCGCACCGCCTTTGAGCACCCCTCGTCCATCGTAAAGCGCGCCCTGTCCCAATCACATGACGAGCCGAGTTTTTTAAGCTGCTCGACTATTCTGTTTCCGTATTTGTTTTTCCAGTCCCAAACCCGTTCGAGAAATTTTTCGCGGCCGAGATCGTATCTCGTTATCCCCTCTTCTTTTCTCAGGAATTCCTCGACCTTTATCTGGGTCGCGATCCCCGCGTGGTCGTACCCCGGCAGCCAAAGCGCGCTGTAACCCTGCATCCTCTTTGTTCGTATAAGAGCATCCTGAAGGGTGTTGTCGAACGCGTGCCCCATATGAAGCTGCCCCGTGACATTGGGTGGCGGGATCACGATCGTATACGGTTTTTTATTCTCATCCACCTCCGCGTGAAAATATCCTCCTTTTTCCCAAAAGGAATAGATCGCATCCTCCGTTTCATGCGGATCGTAGGTTTTCGGCAATTCTTTTCTCATTTCGGGTGCCTCTCTCTTTCTATCTTTAAATTCATATAAACAAACTAAAAGCCTTCGCCACTGTCAACGACAGGGCGAAAGCCATCTTCCGCGGTACCACCTATCTTCGCGCCATTCAGCGCGCACTCAAAAGGCGCAAAACCAACCTGCGCCCGCGCCGTTAACGCCGGCATACGCCCAAGCTTACTTTAATTTTCAGCCGGAAACTCGTGGGCCACATTCAAAACCGCCGAAATGAAAGCTTGCACCGCCCGCTTTCTCTCTTCGCGATCGACAGGATCTACTCATCCCAGTCATTGTTTTTTATGATATGTCATTTTATATACCTGAATTATATATATTCTCGTTTTCATTGTCAATCATCTGACATGTGTTGCCGTGTTTTTTTCTTTTTCTTCCTTGTTTTTTATGTTTCTCATTTCAAAACAGCAAATATAATAATTTTTCAGACGGCATCTATTGACTTTAACTTCCAATGTTGCTATACTATCATAGCACGACAACGGGTTGTGGCTCAGTTTGGTAGAGCGCTGCGTTCGGGACGCAGAGGCCGCAGGTTCAAATCCTGTCAACCCGACCACGTCGTCGCGGACTATGTATCGTTCGCGACGACTTTTCTTTTGTCAAAATCATCTCTCACTCACGTCGTCGCTCCTCCTTTCCGAAAAAAGTCACGCTCCGTACGCCTGCTCGATTGTAAACGCGCTCGCGACGGCTTAATGTCGCGGCCAACTTTTTTTGCGGGCGGCGGGGATTCTGCTGCATCCTCCGAAAACTTAAAATATCTTTTCTATCGTCTATAACCATAAAAAGGCCAGCCCTTCTATCGAAATGGCTGACTTTTTTCTATGCAAAAATATCAAATATAAAAAGCCCGAGGCCTCAAGGCGGTTTTGGGCTTTTAAATTCAGTTTGCGCAATTGCTCAATTGCTGCTCAAAATCATTGTTTTTCGTGTGAAAAAATGATAATATGGCAGTGTACAGCTAATATCAGGCCGCTTTATTTCATTTCCGGCTACTCGCAAATGAAATTGCGCTGTTTTCTTGAATAAACGTGGGTATGCGGCGATAAAAACGTGGAGGTGCAGCGGAGGCGACTGCCCCGCACTTTTCAAGAAAGCTCTGCCGGATGCGGCTGGTATCCGTCAAACTTTAAATGTGAATTCAGGAGGGCGCGCCATGAAATTCAAAATGATCCATGAAAATTTCAATGTTACGGACCTTGCTCGATCGCTGGCGTTTTATGAAAAGGCGCTGGGGCTTCATGAATTTCGCCGAAAGGCGGCGCCGGACGGGTCTTTTGTGCTCTGCTTTATCGGGAACGAAGAGGCGGACTTTGAACTGGAGCTGACCTGGCTGCGCGATCACCCGCAGGCGTATAACCTCGGCGAGAAAGAGTTCCATCTCGCGTTCCGTGCGGACGATTTCTCCGCCGCCCATGCGCTGCATGAATCGATGGGCTGCATCTGCTTTGAAAACCACGATATGGGCATCTATTTCATTGAAGATCCGGATGGCTACTGGCTTGAAATACTGCCTTAATATGCATTTTGCGCCTGCCATGACTTTTACTGTCTAAACGGCGCTTACAGACCTGTGCGAGACACGCTTCTTATGCCTTTTTATACTGCATAAAATAAAAGATCCGCCGGGGATTCTAAACCCCGGCGGATCTTCGTTTTTATCATATTCACTATTTGTTTCAATGTATTTCAGCGCATGCAGTCTGTCCCTTTATTTAAAGGGGCAATTTTCTGCCCTGTTTTTTCCATTCGCGGAATTCCGCCGTCGCTGTAAAGATAACGTCTCCGGAAGAATTCAACGCCGTTTCCAGAGAATCCTGAATGACGCTGATTATAAAACCGACCCCGACGATCTGCATGGCCACATCGTTTGAAATCCCGAAAAGGGAGCAGCCGAGCGGAATGAGAAGCAGCGAACCGCCGGCGACTCCGGACGTTCCGCATGCCGAAAACGTCGCAACGACGCTGAGCAAAATCGCCATCGGGATCGTGACATCGACACCTGCCGTAAACGCGGCTGTAAGGGCAAACGTCGTTATAACCGACGCCGCGCCGTCCATATTGATCGTTGATCCCAGAGGTATGGAAACGGAATACATGTCCTCGTCAAGTCCCATTTCTTTGCACAGCTCCACATTTACCGGGATATTTGCTGCAGAACTTCTCGTGAAGAATGCGGTCACGCCGCTCTGGCGGATACATTTGAAAATCAGCGGGTAAGGATTGTGCCTCAGCGTGATACCGACGATCAGCGGATTTACGACAAATGCGACAATCAGCATTGATATGACAAGTATAAGGACGAGTTCGCCGTATGTCGTAAATATTTCAAGGCCGCTTGAAGAGACCGCCTGGAACACAAGGCCGAGAATACCGAACGGCGCACAGTTTATGACCCATCTAACGACCTTGGACATCGCTTCCGCAAGGTCATCCATCGCTGTTTTTGTATTGTCCCCTGCCTTTTTAAGCGCAAGGCCGAGAATCACTGCCCAAAACAGGATGCCGATGTAATTGGCGTTTGACAGCGCTTCTATCGGGTTCGCAATTATGCTTGTGAGAAGATTTATAATGATCTCAGCCATGCTGCCTGGCGGTGTGTACCCCTGAGTAACGTCAAGCCCTGCAAGAGAAATTGTAACGGGATGGATGAAATTTACCAAAACTGTTACAATCGCAGCGCACAATGTGCTGAACAGATACAGAAAAATAACGGTGCGGAATTTTGACGCATTACCGCCTTTTGCATTCGCAATGGAGGCGGAAACCAGCACAAAAACCAGAATAGGCGCTATTGCTTTCAGCGCTCCGACAAAAAGCGTTCCCAGCATGCCGATCCAGGTCCAGTTCGGCAGTGTCAGCCCCAATACGGCGCCTATTACAAGACCTATGACTATTCGCACGATCAGGCTCAAAGAATTCCATTTTTTAATTATAGACAATACTTTCTCCCCCATTCGTTCCCAGATGTAGTTCCATTCATAAGTGCATGCAGGCAGGAGCCCTTTTGATGCGCACAAAGCGCCGGCCGCGCGTCTATGCGATTATATGACTCCCTTGTGGATAATATATCAAAAAATGACCTGCATTTCAACATCGGCGTGCCCTTAAAACATATACCGCGCATATCCGCCGGCACAGTCTTTTAATTGAAAGCAAGCGGAAAATGTGATATATTTTTATTGACAAGTGCCCGTGTATATGCTTTGTGTTTTACCGCCGTTTTAAAAACATATTATATCTGCATTTCCTTCTTTTTCCCCCGACCGGGGAGAGCTGATTTTTGAGAGAGAGTGTGTCTTAATGCTGCAAAACAATATGAAAGAATCAAAAAGCATATCGTCGTACGATGCGATCTTGCGCGCACTCTTTGAAAACTATGAAAGTATTTATGATATAGACGTCGAAACCTATGCGTATCAATGCTATCATGAGAGCGACGCTTACAGCGAACTCAAGATCGCAAACAGCGGAGAAAATTTTTTCAAGGCATTGTCTGAACCCATTTCAAAAACGATCCATCCGGAGGATCGGGGATATGTGCTTACGATGCTTGACAGCAGCACCGTGATCGATGCTCTTAATAAAGACAAATATTATTCATTCGTATACCGGCTTATGATAAATGGAAAGCCTGTATATCACAAGATCCGCGCCACCATGGAAACGATCGACGGCCGTCCGCATATCCTGCTCGGGATACGCAACGTCGACGATACTATCCGCCATGAAAAGGCCCATACCGAGGCGCTTGCCCTGATGCAGCAGAAGGAAAAAAATCATATAGAGGCCATTATGGCAAGTGCCGCCGGCTATATCGAGGTGAATCTGACGAGAGATCTTGTGCTTGAGTCTTCGCCGTATTTCTATTATGAAAACGATGACGGACTGTCACTGCCTGATTTTGAACATCCTTTCAAATACAGCGTTTTCAACGACTGGCTTTCCAAAAAATCTGTCGTTGAAAATACAAAGCAATACGCTAAAATAAGCAACCGCAAATATCTGCTTGACTGTTTTGCGCGCGGTGAACTGCGGGCATCCGTCTCCTTCTCAATCACAAAGAAAAACGGAGAAATCACCCCCTGCAGAGAGTTTTTTTACCTCTATCAGGACGATGCATCCGGGGATATAATGTCATTTTGCGTTGTATACGATCTGACCGAGCAGCAGCGCAAAGAAAAGGAACTTATCGATCTGGAGAATGCCCTTCAGATGAGCAGGATCAGAAATTCGACAAGTCAGATGCAGCCGCATTTCCTTTACAATGCGCTCGGCTCGATTCAAGAGATCGTTCTCGAAGATCCTGAATATGCCGCGAATCTGATAGAGGATTTCACCGTATACCTGCGCCACTGCATCCGCGCGATGGAGGGCGACGCTCTTCTCCCGTTTGATCAAGAACTTGCGAACATAAAAGCTTATGTAAACATTGAAAAAATGCGTTTTGGCGACAGACTAAACGTCGTATACGACGTTCCGATTACGGATTTCATGATCCTTCCCTTAAGCGTGCAGCCCCTTGTTGAAAACGCGATACGTCACGGTATATACGAACGCGGCCCTGAAGGCGGCACCGTTATCATTCGCAGCCGCCAGACGGTAAGCAGCTGGATAATAGAGGTCGAAGACGACGGCGTCGGTTTTGATCTTGACGCATTTAAGAGAGACTGCGCATCCGGCAAAAAAGATTCTACCGGGATAAACAATATCGTTTTCCGTCTGAACAAAGTGATGAACGCAGACGTCGATATAAGAAGTGTCCCCGGAACAGGAACGAAAATAGTCATTTCTATACCAAAGGAAGGAGGACATACCCAGTGAGAGCGATTATTGTCGACGATGAGCCCCTGATGATCAAAAAATTCGTTCGTTTAAGCGAAGGGATAGCCGACCTGCACATAGTTGGCAAATTTGAATCCGCATCGGCAGCGCTTGCATATGCCAGAACATCTCCGGTAGAAGTGGCTTTCCTTGATGTCGCAATGCCAGGTACAAACGGAGTTGAACTCGCGAAAAAACTGCGTGTGATCCGCCCGGACATCCTTATCGTATTCGTATCAGCTTATGACGAATACATCTGGGATTCCAACCGCATCGGAGGGGACTACTACATAATAAAACCGTATAACAGAAAGACCCTTGAGATGGTGATGGACCGCATACGCCTTATCGCGCATCGCCAGCGCAAAGAGCTGTACATCCAGATGTTCGGCCGATTCGTCGTTTTTAAAGACGGCAATCCCATCCCGCTGACCGGAAAGGCCAAGGAGATCCTTGCGCTTATCGTTACAAAACGCGGCAAGGAAATAAGCAACGAGGAAATATTCAGCACGATGTGGGAAGGCCGCGCATACAGCAACGCCAACATGGGCGTTTTCTACAATGCGCTTCGAAGGCTTAAGCAGGCGTTGAAAGAGCAGTCGCTTGAAAAGCTTCTGATTTCAACTCCGAGAGGGCAAATGGTCGACACATCAATGTTCGATTGCGACTACTATGCCTGGCAGGATAAAAACATGGAAAACCGAGACAGATTCTCCGGAGAATTTCTCAGCGAATACTCCTGGGGAGAGTACATTTTGGGTGGCATCATAAATGAAAATCTTTGGTGATCGCTTATCTGCTTTCCAATCAAAAGCCCCCTTGAAACAATCCGGTTTCAAGGGGGGCTTTATTTTTAAATATGCACCGCGCCAAAATTGCACACCGCGCCGCGATCCTGAAAAACTATTTTTGCTGATCCCTTCTTCTTTTAAGCTCGATCGCTTCCTTTCCGGTCATGTGCTCGATCTCGATCACAATACCCAAGACCGAATTGAGGCTGCGTTCGATCTCTCTGCTGCTTCCTTCTTTATACTGGGAAGAATATTTCTCTACAAGCTTTTCAAGCATATCTCTTTTTTCAGCATCGGATTCCAGCGTCTTTGCTTTTCCGAATATTATCACACTGCGGAAATACGTGGTGTATTTTTCAGGCGCGACCTCGTCCTTATCGACAACGCAAAAAGATACCTTTGCGTTCCTCAATATCGAATCCACCTTATGTCCGGTCTTTGCCGAATGTATGTAAATCTTTCCATCCGCGTATGTGTAGCTTAGCGGAACGGCATATGGATACCCGTCGTCGCCGGAAACGGCAAGCACGCCCGCTGTATTGCGTTTCATTATCTCTTCGCATTCTTTGATAGTCAGCATTTGCCCTGATCTGCGCATCTCTCTGAACATTAAAAACACCTCTTCTTTATCTGCATTTATATTTTGGCAAAACGGGTTTTGATCTGTCAAGTCTATTTTAGCAAATGCAGTTGTTTAAAAAATCAAAATTCAGCTCGCGTGTAAGGCCAAATACAGTCTTCCTGCTGTAAAAAAGCGGTTTTGCAGACCACATCTAACTTTATTCTTTTCCCGTGATATGTCGCGATATATCGGCGCATTTTGCAGAAATTTATAAATTTTTGCAGAATGTGCCGCTTTTTTGTTTTTTTATAGAATATACCCGTTGATTTGTGTTATGATTAAATACAATATTTTTTATATGTGATAAAAACGATTGTATTTTGAGAGGGCTTCATATGAAAATTAAAGATATACTGGAAAGCGGCCGGCCGACATTGTCGTTCGAAGTATTCCCCCCTAAAGCGGGCAGCGACATCGCACCGATATTAGAGGCCGTGAGAGATATATCCGAAATACGTCCGGATTTTATGAGCGTTACATACGGAGCCGGCGGCGGCACTTCAGATGCGACAGCAGGGATCGCATCCTTTCTGCAAAACAAATGCCATACGACGGCGCTTGCGCATCTTTCGTGCGTCTCTGCGTCTAAAAATAAAATATCATCTGTTGCGAACGATCTAAAGCGCTTCGGGGTTGAGAATATTCTCGCGCTTCGCGGCGACATACCTGACGGGGTCACATTTCCGGATGCGCAAAGTCCTTACAGATTCGCCTATCAGCTTATCGCGGACATCCGCGAAATGCACGGAGACGATTTCTGCATCGGCGCCGCATGCTATCCGGAGGGGCACGTCGAGTGCGAAAGCAAAGAGCAGGATATCATTTATCTTAAAAACAAGGTCGATGCGGGCTGCGATTTCTTGACGACGCAGATGTTCTTTGACAATGCGGTTTTATACAGTTTTTTATACCGCATACTCAAAAAGGGCATAAACGTTCCGGTCATCGCCGGTATAATGCCCGTAACAAACGGCAAGCAGATCGAAAGGATATGCCGCCTGTCGGGGACGTCTCTTCCCTCGCGTTTTCGTATGATCGTCGATAAATTCGGCGGCGACCCGGCATCTATGAAGCAGGCCGGCATCGCTTACGCGACAGAGCAGATAATAGACCTTATCGCGAACGGCGTGCGCGGAATACACGTTTATACCATGAACAAACCCGATATCGCAAAAAGTATAGAATCGAATCTTAAACATATCATGGGGCGGGTGTAAGATGTTTGCCATACCTGAAAGGGAAGTGTTCAGATACCTCGGATACAGGGATACATCCCCGAGCGAAGATATCGTCAAAATTATAAACGAATGCGCATCCGTAATAAAAAACGAAGCCAACGCCAAAAGCCTGTCGCGGATATTCGACATCGTTATAAATGAAGGCACTGTGCTTTTGGGCGGTCTCATTCTTAAAAGCAAGTCTCTTGCAAAACACGTCAAAGGATGTGAAAAAGCCATCCTGTTCGCGTCGACCCTTGGAATACAGGTCGACAGGATCATCGCAAGGTTTGAGCATGCTGATATGAGCAGGGCCCTTATCTTAAACGCGTGCGCCGCAGCGGCGATCGAATCCTTTTCCGACGATGAATGTAAGATCCTATCGGAAAAGCTTGTTCACGAGGGTCTGTATCTGAAACCGCGGTTCAGCCCGGGATACGGCGATCTAAGCCTCTCGTATCAAAAAGACATTTTGTCAATACTGGAGGCTCAAAAAAAGATAGGCCTTTCTCTAACAGACAGTCTCATGCTGATCCCGGCGAAATCCGTAACGGCTGTGATCGGCGTAAGCGCAAGCCGAAATGACTGTTCGATCGATAAGTGCGCCCTCTGCGATAAGACCGACTGCGCATTCAGATCCGGCGGGGTTTAGTCCTTGAGCGCCGCATAAGGAGGAAAAATCCATGGACTTTCGGAAAATTCTTTCTGAAAAACTTATATTCGTCGACGGAGCTCTCGGGACTATGCTGCAGGAAGCGGGGCTTCCGGCGGGCGGCATGCCTGAGGTGTGGGGAATAGAACATCCCGATATACTCAGAAGCATTCACGATTCTTATCTCGCCTGCGGATGCGATATAATCACGACAAATACGTTCGGCGCGAACGCCATAAAGCTTTCCGGGTGTAATTACTCCGTCGCCGAGGTCGTATCCCGCTCTGTTTCGATCGCAAGATCGGCAGTCGAGGCATGCGGAAGGGACGCGCTTGTCGCGGCGGACATCGGGCCGACAGGCAAACTTTTAAAACCTCTCGGAGATCTATCATTCTACGACGCATACGACGCTTTCCGCGAAGCCGCCGTCGCAAGCGAAAAGGCCGGCGCAGACGTTATATTTATCGAAACGATGAGCGATACCCTTGAAATAAAGGCGGCGATCCTCGCAGTAAAAGAGAATACGTCTCTTCCGGTCGTCGCGATGATGACTTTTGATGCAAACGGTCGTCTTTTGACGGGCGGCGACCTTCGCGCCGCCGTTCCCCTTCTCGAAGGGCTGCGCGTCGACGCCCTCGGAATGAACTGCGGCCTGGGACCTTATCAAATGAAGCCCCTTATGCAAACGCTTTCCGAAATCTCATCGACCCCGATATTTCTTAATCCGAACGCGGGCCTTCCAAAATACATCGACGGTCAGACGGTATTCGATGTGGGGCCTGATGAATTTGCCGTCACAATGGCCGAAATAGTGGAAATGGGCGCCCGCGGGATCGGCGGATGCTGCGGCACGACCCCCATGCACATAAAGCGGATGATAGAAAAATGCCGCCATCTTGTCCCGAAAAGCACAACGAAAAAAATCGATACAGTCGTTTCCTCTTATTCAAACGCCGTATCATTTGATGACATAGTGATAATCGGCGAGAGGATAAATCCGACCGGCAAGCCGCGTCTTAAAACCGCGCTCAGGGAAAACGACATGGATTATATCCTCGAGATAGGCATATCTCAGCAAAACTGCGGCGCTCATATCCTTGATGTGAACGTCGGCCTTCCTGAAATAGACGAGCCCGCCATGATGGAAAAGATAATATCAGAGCTTCAAGGCATATCCCCGCTTCCTATACAGATCGACACCTCAAATATCTCCGCGATGGAGCGCGCCATGAGGATATATAACGGCAAGCCGCTTATAAACTCAGTAAACGGGAAAAAGGAATCGATGGACGCGGTCTTTCCCCTTGTCCGGAAATACGGCGGAGTTGTCATCGCGCTGGCGCTGGATGAAAACGGGATCCCGGATACGCCTTCAGGCCGTGTTGAAATAATCAAAAAAATAATCGACAGGGCGGCATCATACGGGATAGAAAAAAAGGATATCATCGCAGATATGCTGACGATGACCGTCAGCACCGGCGCCGACGCGGCGAAAACGACCCTTGATGCTATACGCCTTGTCAAAAGCGAGCTCGGCGTTAAGACCAGTCTCGGCGTGTCAAACGTGTCGTTTGGTCTTCCGAGGCGCGAAATCATAAACAGTGCATTTTTTACGATGGCTCTGTCCGTGGGGCTTGACGCCGCCATCATAAACCCATCTTCTTCGGATATGATGAATGCTTACGCCGCTTTTCGGGCCCTTTCGGGTCTCGATAAAAACTGCTCGAATTATATCTCCTCAATGTCGGGCTCGGCGCCCGCCTCCGTCTCTTCAACAAGCGAAAGCTCCCCGTTACCTTCCGAAGACCTGCGACTTAAAGATGCTATCATTCACGGACTCAGGGAAAAGGCCTCTGTCTCAGCGAAGGCGCTTTTGGCATCGACCGCCCCTATGGACATCATAAACGGGGTCATCATACCGGCTCTCGATGTCGTCGGCAGGGGTTTTGAAGACGGCACTATATTCCTCCCTCAGCTTTTGATGAGCGCGGAAGCGGTAAAAGACGCGTTTGAAACGATAAAGCCTCATATCCTTTCCGGACGCAGTCCTGGTAAAGACAGCCGCCGCCGTATAATCCTCGCGACGGTCAAGGGCGATATACACGACATAGGGAAAAACATCGTAAAAGTCCTTTTGGAGAACTACGGGTTTGATGTTTTAGACCTCGGCCGCGATGTAGACCCTGAGATCATCGTCAATAAGATAAAAAGCGAAAATATCCGTCTTGTCGGGCTGAGCGCGCTTATGACGACGACCGTGCCCAGCATGGCGGAGACGATAAAGCTGATCCGCGAGTCGGGTCTCGACTGCGCTGTCATGGTCGGCGGAGCCGTAATGACGCAGGAATACGCCGATCTTATAGGCGCCGACTTTTACGGCGCCGACGCCATGGCGGCGGTCCGATACGCGAACAGCTTTTTTGCCGGATAACACTTGTTTTTACAAACTATCAGGAGAATTTTATGGACATCAAAAGAGAACGGATATCTATGGTTTTGATAATACTAGCCGAGAGCATATTCGGGTTCAGTATGTTGTTTTCCAAGCTGGCCCTCAGCGTGACGACGACGTTCGTCATGCTTTCCGCAAGGTTCTGCACGGCATTTCTGCTGCTCTCTTTATTATGGCTTTTACGCATAATAAAAATGGATTTTCGCAATAAAAACATATTCGGGCTCATTCTGCTCGGCCTTTTTCAGCCCGTTCTTTATTTTATTTTCGAGGCATACGGGATCATACATTCCTCGTCTTCCTTTGCAGGGATAATGATCGCGCTGATCCCGATCGCGGCGACGGTCTTGAGCGCCGTTTTCCTTAGGGAAAAACCTTCCTCGAAACAGATCTTTTTCATAATCGTCTCATTTTCTGGCGTTGTGATATCCGTACTGTCCGGGAACAACGACGGCTCGGCCACATTCCTCGGCGTCATCCTTTTGATAGGCGCTATAATATCCGCCGGCGCGTTCAGCATTTTAAGCAGGAAATATTCATCCGATTTTACCGCTATCGAAAGAACATATGTCATGTTTGCCCTTGGAAGCGTGATATTCACCTCAACAGCGCTTATACAACACAAGGGCGCGTTTTTCAACGAGCTTATAGACGCGTTCAAGGTCCCAGATTTTTTGTGGGCGATACTATATCTTGCGATCCTCTCTTCTATCGTCGCATTTTTCGGTGTGAACTATTCCGTCACATATATAGGAGTCGCAAGGATGACCTCTTTTTCCAATTTGACGACGGTCATATCGGTCGTCGCAGGGGTACTGATCCTGCGCGAACCTTTCTCATATATGCAGCTTATTGCCTGCATTCTTATACTTGTCGGCGTGTGGGGCGTCAACAGGAAAGATTCGCGGTTTAAAAAAGACGGTGATCATGATCTTCCAACATAATAAGTGCATACCGTTTTCAAGATGTTTTTTGCCGCGTTTTTAGAGCGCGGCATTTTTTATCCCCTATCTTCACAAAAACTGATAAATCTAATGCAAAAAGCCCCGGAAATACCGTAAATTTTTATATTTAATTTACATTGCGAAAAGTCTGAAAATCCGGTATCCTATTTATAACATCAATATAGCATCGACAGATACGGTTTTAAAATCAATCCACGCAAATTGAAACCCGTGCCATGTCGAAAAAAACCTTTTATTTTAATCGCCGATGTACGGCGGCAGGAGTTGTTTTATATGTCAACGAAAAAAAATTATGAGTACCGTTCCATACTCAGCGTCCTCGATACGCAGCTTGCTATCAAGATCGTCAAGGACACTTTTGAGCGGGAGCTTGCCAAAAACCTGAATCTGGTCCGCGTATCTGCGCCGCTTTTTGTCCGTCCGGAGACCGGGCTTAACGACAACCTGAACGGCGTTGAGCGCCCGGTTTCGTTTGACATCCCCGACATAGGCGCGACCGTCGAGATCGTTCACTCACTTGCAAAATGGAAAAGGATGGCCCTTTTAAAATACGGTATCCCTTCAGGGCAGGGCCTTTACACGGATATGAACGCCATAAGGAGGGACGAATCCCTCGATGAGCTGCATTCGGTCTACGTCGATCAGTGGGACTGGGAAAAGAATATCGAAAAAAAAGACCGTACCGTCAAGACCCTTAAGGAGACGGTAAATCTCATCCTTGAGGCACTGAAAAGCACCGAACTGAAGCTTATAGAGACTTACAGCGAAATAACTCCGATCGTCCCGAAAAGCATAACCTTTATCTCATCCCAGGAGCTTCTTGACAAATATCCCGGCATGACCGCAAAGCAGCGCGAAGACGCCATATGCCGCGAATTCGGCGCTGTATTCGTAACGCAGATCGGCAAGGTACTGTCAGACGGGTCAAAGCATGACGGCCGCGCGCCGGACTATGACGACTGGGAACTAAACGGCGATATCCTGTTGTGGCACCCGGTGCTTGAAAAAGCCTTTGAGATATCCTCTATGGGTATACGCGTTGATGAAAACTCTCTCGCGAGCCAGCTTAAAGCATCCGGATGCGAAGAGAGGGCAAAACTCGAGTATCACCGCATGCTTTTGAACGGCGAACTTCCCTATACGATCGGCGGCGGCATCGGTCAATCAAGGCTGTGCATGCTGCTTCTTCACAAAGCACATATAGGCGAGGTGCAGGCCGCGATATGGCCCGACCAAATGATCGAGGACTGCCGCAAAAAAAGGATAAATATTTTATGATCAAAAAGCAAAAAAGCGCCGTAAGACTTCGTCTAACGGCGCTTTTTTTGTTCATTTTTTAAGTAAGATCGTCAAAATCGTACTGATGCGCCTCTTCCTCCCCTCGCAGGACGCGCAGCACCCCCATGGCGAGCGCCTCAAGCTCGTTTTCTCCCGGGACGACTTCAACCGGCGCAATAAATCCGGCCTTTTTCGTTATGCCATTTGTCACCATTTTTGAATACGAAAGACCGCCCGTAAGTATTATATAATCCACATCTCCGTCGATCGCGACGGCCAGTTCCCCGATGCTTTTGGCGGCCTGATATATCATCGCGTTATAGACCATTTCGGCTTTTTTGTCCCCGTTCTCGATCCGTTTTTCGACCTCTATCGCGTCGGTCGTGCCGAGATGCGCAAGAAAACCTCCCTGTCCGCGTATTTTTTTGAACACGATGCTTTCGGTATTGCCCTGCGCATAGCAAAACTTTAGAAGTCTCAGCGGCGATATCTTCCCGCTTCTCTCAGGGGCGAGAGGCCCTTCGTCATCCGAAAGGATATCGACCATCTTCCCCTTCTTAAGGGCGCACATCGACGTGCCCCCTCCAAGATGGGCGACGACGAAATTCATGTCTTTATATTCCCTGCCGTGCCTCTGCGCGACTTTGATCGCCGCGGCGCGGCAGTTTAGCGCGTGAACGATCGACGGTCTTCTGATCTCCGGCAGGCCCGTTACCTTTGCTATCTCATCCATCTCGTCCACAACGACTGAATCGTACACGAACGACGGGGCCTTCGCATACTTCGCAAAAAAATGCGCGAGCGGTGCCCCGAGATTTGACGCATGCTGGCTTATCGGGCATGTAAACAGTCTTTTAAGCATTATATCGTTTATTTCATACGCCCCAGACTTTAGCGGTTTTAACATCCCGCCCCTGCCGACGGTAGCGTCGATAGCGCTCAGATCGATCCCCGCTCTGTCAAAGCTTTCCTGCATAAGCTTTTCTCTCATTTCAAGCTGATCCATTGTATTCTCATACTTTGCAAGCTCGTTCGGGTCATGGCTTATGCTGTCTTTAAAAACCCGCTTTTCATTCAGATAGATGGCAAATTTGGTAGATGTGGAACCAGGATTTATAGATAAAATTCTATAATCCTTCTCCTGCATATAACGCACCCCTTTATTTGTTTTTCACACACTGGTTTATTTTAACATGCGTTATGCCGGCTTTCAATCGCTGCGGCGATAAAATAAGAAATTTTTGCATAAAAAAAGATACCGGCGTCTTTTTCGGTATCTTTTTCTTTTATCATACGCACTTTTCCGTCCGTGACGCTATTTGATGCCCGCTGAAATTTCCATTTATATTTCTCATCTGATACTGCGACGCGTCCATAAGCTTTTCAAAGTCTATGCCGGTCTCGATCCCTTCTCGCATCAGCATGAATACCAGGTCTTCCGTCGCGGTATTCCCCGCGGCGCCCGGCGCGAAAGGGCACCCCCCGAGGCCCGACAGCGCCGCCTGCGCAGACGTTATCCCGCAGGATATCGCCTCGTACGTGTTCAGCATGCCCATATTCCATGTATCATGCATATGCACCTCAAAATCCATGTTCTTATATTCCTCAAGCGCGCGCGACACGACCCTTTTGACCTTTTTAGGATATGCCCCGCCCGTCGTATCGCAAAGATCGATGCAGTCCACCCCGATATCTGAAGCGCGCGATATAATATGGAAAAGCTTTTCTTCGTCCGTTTCCCCTTCAAACACGCAGTGGAATGCTGTCGATATATCGAGATCGAGTTTTATGTTTTTATACTTATTGCGTATAAGCTTAAGTTCTTCTAGCGCCTGTGAAGTCGTCTTCCCGGTGTTTTCTTTGTTGTGCGTATCGCTTGCCGACAGGACAAACGTTATTTCCTCATATCCGCATGATACTGCCGCATCAGCGCCGCGCATATTCGGAACGAGCGCAAAAAGATCCACCCTGTTTTTATATTTTGAAAGCGCGTATTCTGACACTTTTGCGCTGTCCGCCATCTGAGGAACGTATTTGGGATTCACGAAAGACGCCGCCTGTATGCGCGACACGCCGGCATCGACGAGAAGATCGATGATCTTTGTTTTTACTTCAAAGGGTATCAGTTCTTTCACATTCTGAAACCCGTCCCTCGGTCCGACCTCCGATATCGTGATGTGTTTCCCCTGCAAGATCGCTCCTCCTCTCTTTTTTTAAATGCAGCCGCCATGATAGGATCTCTGCGGCTGCATTTTTTATTCATCTTTCTTGTAATACGACGATGTTTTTGACGAAAGCCCCTTTTCTCCGAGCTTGTTTTCAACGTATGTTTTAAACAGTATATATATCACCGCAAAGACCGGCACGCCTATTATCATGCCGCCGACCCCAAAAAGTCCGCCGCCGATGATGATCGCGAACATGACCCAGATCGCGGGAAGGCCGATCGAATTGCCGAGTATCCTTGGTCCCAGGATATTTCCGTCGAACTGCTGCAGAATAATGATAAATATGAGAACCCAAATCGCCTTCTCCGGCTGTGCGATAAGAACGATGAACACGACCGGCACCGCGCCGAATATAGGGCCAAAGCACGGAATTATATTGGTAACGCCTATTATCGCGCTCAAAAGAAGCGCGTAATCTATCCTCATACAGGTAAGCCCGATAAAGCACAGTATACCGATTATAAGAGAGTCAACAAGTTTGCCCATTATAAAATCCGTAAAGGTGCGGCTGCTGAGATTCGCTATCTCTATAGCTTTATCCACATGCTCCATTTTGAATATTGCGTACATCGTCTTTTTAAGCTGTGCAAAAAGCCGTTCCTTCCCGAACATGAAGTACACGGCAATTATTATGCCGATAACAAAATTGATCGTTCCTGTCGCGATCTGCGTCGACACCCCGTATATTGCCGGCATGGACTTTGCTACGATTTCCAACACCTTGTCGACGATCTGCTCTGTATTCAGGAATATGCCTTCTATGTACCCTGCATCCACATTTATATATCCCAAAAGCTGCGTCGCAGCGCTTCTCGCTTTATCCATATAGCTTTCGAAATTGTCGAGAAGGACCGAAACGCTGTCCACGATCTGCGGGATGATCATGAACATAAGCCCCACGAATATCGCGAATGCGATCAAAAGCGTTATCGCGATCGAGATCCCGCGTTTTAGCCGCGGATGCGGTTTTTTCCCGTCTATAAATTTCAGCACGTGTTTTTCAAAAAAATTGACCGTGCTGTTTAATAAAAACGCAATTATAAAGCCCGTCACAAACGGGGAAATTATGGATGCCACCCTGCCGAGCTTATTCCAGATTATCCCGAAATTTAAATAGATAAAGTACAGAGATACCCCAAAAAAGATCAGCAGCACTGCTTTCCAAAACGTTTTTCTTTTGTCGTCCATTTCACGCCATTTCAACCTTGCTGCCCCTCTTTCTCAACCTTATTAAAAAACAGCCGCGATATATATTATGATTAAATCATGTTTTGTTTAAAGACGCAACAGGTCTTTTTAACGCCCGGCTCTTGTTTTTATCCCTTTTATATCACATATGACGGCTTCAGCGATCTTATACAGCACCCACCCGGCAATTGTGCCGAAAACATTGATGATTACGTCGTCCACATCGGTGACCCCTGTCCCGAGCAGAAACTGAAGCGTCTCAATAGACAAGGATATCAAAAGCCCTATCCCCAACACCGCAAAAAATTTTGAGGTTTTGTCGCTTATCACAGGTAAAAGCACCCCCGCCGGGACAAACCACACGACGTTTCCGAGAAAGTTATACATAAACATCCATACCGTGCTGTACCTGTACATCCTTATTATCTCCACAAGCGGCACAAGATTGACGCGCGGCGTCCCCTTTATATCGAACATAAAATCCACGCCGCGTGAAAAAACCGTTATATGATACAGGCATATTATGTAAAACGCGAATATTAAGATCGCGATTTCGCGCGAAATATTTGTTTTTTCCCCTTTTCCCCTTCGTTTTGCGCAGACAACGGCCCTGTATAATGCAAACAGTGCAAAATAAGGCAATGTATTTACCGCGCTTTCACGAAGTATTTCAGTTAAGGCGCTTACATCCAATAAAATCACCCGACATTATATATTGTCAATTATATTTTACCAGAGAGCCCCTTCTTTATCTATAAATTTTTGCCGATATATATATACGACCGCAAAAAATCTTGTGAAAATTGAGGTTTTTTACCGTTTTTTGTATTTTTCTTTAAATCGATATCTGATATAATTAATTATTATTTATTTTAAGAGGTGTTTCTTTTGGCTTCTATACTTTCTCCATTTTCCTTTGTTATGCCCACAAAGATGATATACGGTCCCGGGTGTGTTGCGTCCCTTCCGGACGAGCTTTGCGAACTTAATGCAAAACGTGTGCTTTTAGTGACCGACAAAGGTATTGTAAAGGCCGGTATCTGCGGTATAGTTGAAAAGCTTCTTTCCGACGCAGGCATCCCGTTTTCCATATTCGACTCCGTTGAAGCCAACCCGAAAGATGTGAATGTTTCGGCCGGTGCAAAGGCCGCTGTTGATTTTAACGCGGACACGATCGTCGCACTCGGCGGAGGAAGTCCGATAGATTGTGCCAAGGCGATAGGCGTTCTCGTGACAAACGGCGGCGACGATATAAAAAAGTATGAGGGGAAGACCGCGATCAAAAAGCATCCTCTTCCGCTTTTGACGATTCCGACGACATCCGGAACGGGAAGCGAGGTCACATTTTCCTCTGTAATAACCGATACAAAAAACCATTATAAAATGACGATAAAAAGCGCGCACACCGCGGCAAAAACGGCGATCCTCGATCCAGAGCTTACGCTGAGCGTTCCCGCACCTGTTACCGCGGCGACCGGTATAGACGCGCTTACCCATGCTATCGAAGCATATACCGCCACCTGTGCCGAGCCCATAAGCGACGCTGTAGCCCTTTACGCGATCGAGCTTATATATGGAAATCTCGTCTCGGCCGTGAAAAACGGCAAGGATCTTACCGCGAGAAGCAACATGCTTATCGGAAGCCTTTTGGCCGGGATCGCGTTCAGCCATTCTGACGTTGCGTCGGTCCACTGCCTTGCCGAGTCTTTGGGAAGCATTTACGACGCACCTCACGGAACGTGCAACGCCATCCTTCTGCCCTATGTCATGGATTACAGCAAGGATTACTGCATGGAAAGATATGCAAGGATAGCCGGCATCATGGGCGCCAAGTTCAAAACAAACGAAGAAGGCGCGCATAAGGCGGTCGAACTTGTCAAAAAGCTGACTGTCGACGTGTCTCTTCCGTCGTTTAAAAGCCTCAACGTCAAAAAGTCGGATTTCGCGCTTATCGCGGAAATGTCCGCGCGCAATATCTCAACCGAAAGCAACCCCCGCAAAATGTGTAAAGAGGACTACATGGCGGTTCTGGAGATGGCATATAACGGATAAAAAAGAGAGGGCGCGCGCCCTCTCTTTTATTCAGCGTCAATCCTTTGCCCAGGAAAACAAGCCTGTTTTTTCGCTTGATTTTTTCTTTTCTTTCATCGCTTCATACAGCATCGACGCGGCTTCTTTTCTGGTAAGCTTGTCTGACGGGCGAAGCGCGCCGTCGGGAGACGTGTCGACGACAGACGTCGCGTCGATATTGACCGCCGCCTGTATCGCCCAGGCCGGTATCTCATCCACATCTGTATAAAGGGCGTCGCGGTTTGAATCCGAAAGATTTAAATAATTGTTTATAACGACGACCGCTTCCGCCCTTGTTATTGCGTCGTCCGCGCGGAATACCCTGTTTCCGTCGCTGTCTTCCGACCCCTGGACAAACGCGGAATTCACCGCCGACGCGATATGGGCTTTATACCAGATCGGGATGGCGCCGTCATCCTTCATTCCGGTGCCAAGCGCGGCCGTCGGGACCGACAGCTTTGCCGCGGTGACGGCCATTGCCGTGAACTCGGCACGCGTCACCTCTTTATCTGGATAAAAGAAATTGACGCCGCCTATATTCTCTCCGGTTATTATGCCCGCTTCAGAAAGTTTTATGGCTGGATAGTGCGCTCCGTTTTCTTTCATATCCACATATGACAACGCTGATTTTCCGCTTCTCTTTTTGATGTCGATAACAACTTTCGCAGGGGCCGAGCTGTTGCCGGCGCTGTCCGTCGCGACATATGTGAAGGCGTCGCTTCCGGTTTTGGTCTGGTGGGGCTGATATCTGAATGATGCTCCGTCGCATACGACCTCGCCCAATATCGGGCTGTCTATTATCTTAAAGCTCAGCGATTCCCCTTCCGGATCCGTCCCTTTAAGCTCTCCGGATACGGCGATATCAGGATAGGTCTCGAAATGAAGATCCTGCGCCGCAGGCGCTTCGTTTTTTTTCTCTGACAGTCTCATTGAAACTGTTATCGTCTCATAATTTTCATTTTTATCCCGAAAAACCGGTATAAAGGAAAACGACGTGTTTGTGTCTTCTTCATTTCCCGACGGGATGAATTTCAAAAGGTCGAGATCATCCGTCCTTATCCCGTCCCCTCGCAGAGCTTCCCGTCCGTCGATCATAAGAACGCCCTTGCCCTCTTCCGGAAGCGCACTTATGACTATCCCTTCGAGGACGGCGCCGCTGCTTGTCCTGTTTGTAAAATCTTCTTTTTGAAATGTCAGGATATCGTTCCTTCCTCCGCTTTTTGAAAAGGTCGCCATCGCGGCGCTTGACGCCTTGTCTTTGGTCCAGAACAATGCGTCACCCTGGATCGCGACCGCGGAAACGGCAAAGGCCGCCATAAAAACCGCCAAAAACAAACTTTTAAGTCTTATATTTCTTTTCAATTTGATTACCCCTTTTACGGAAATGTTTTTTTATCTTTTTGTTTGCATATCCATATTGTTTTTAGATGTTTATGTTTTTATCCGCAAATTCTTTAAAATCGGTTGCTTTTTTTTGCATAACATGGCAAAATTCTATTATTATTTTTGTTTTTTTATTTATCCTGGAAAGTGTTGTTTTCCCTTTTGGAAGGAGACTTTGGGATGCAAAATCATGAACTTGTCCTTATCCTTGATTTCGGCGGCCAATATAACCAGCTGATCGCTCGCAGAGTGCGCGAAGCGGGCGTTTTCTGCGAGGTCGTTCCGTATCATATAAGCATCGACGAAATAAAGAAAAAAGCGCCCTTGGGTATCATTTTTACAGGCGGCCCGGCAAGCGTTTTCGAGGAAGGCGCGCCCAAATGTGATCCCGCGGTCTTTGATCTTAACATACCTGTCCTCGGCATCTGTTACGGGCTTCAGCTTATGACGAAAACCCTCGGAGGGTCTCTTAAAAGCGGCGTCATCCGCGAGTACGGAAAAGCCGAGCTTTCTCATAAAGGCGGCGCGCTGTTTAACAACGTTCCGGAAAAATCGCAGTGCTGGATGAGCCATACGGACACTCTTTCAAGCCTTGCCCCGGGATTTTCGGTCACGGCGACGACCGAAAACTGCGATTTTGCCGCTATACAAAACGAGGAAAAGCGGTTTTTCGGGGTCCAGTTCCATCCGGAAGTCATGCACACGGAATACGGCGCCATCATTCTTAAAAATTTTCTGTTTGACGTGTGCGGCTGCTCAGGAGACTGGCAGATGTCATCGTACATGGACGACGCTGTCAAAAACATACGCGAAACCGTCGGAGACGGAAAGGTGTTGTGCGCCCTCTCGGGAGGGGTCGATTCGTCTGTCGCGGCGGTGCTTCTTAACCGTGCCATCGGGGACAAGCTCGTCTGCATTTTTGTCGACCACGGACTTCTCCGGAAAAACGAGGGTGACGAGGTCGAAGAGATTTTCACAAAACATTTCAATATAAACTTCATCCGCGTAAACGCGAAGGACCGCTTCCTTAAACGGCTTTCCGGCGTGATCGATCCTGAAGAGAAGCGCCGCATAATCGGGGAAGAATTTATCCGCGTTTTTGAAGAAGAAGCAAAGAAAATCGGGAAAATAGACTTTTTGGTACAGGGCACGATATATCCGGATGTCATTGAAAGCGGACTTGGCGACGCATCTGTCATAAAAAGCCATCACAACGTCGGCGGACTGCCCGACCACGTCGATTTCAAAGGCATCATCGAGCCTCTTCGACTTCTTTTCAAAGACGAGGTCCGAAAGCTCGGTCTGGAACTTTCCATACCTGAGAATCTTATTTGGCGCCAGCCCTTCCCCGGTCCGGGACTTGCCGTCAGAATCATTGATGACATAACCGAAGAAAAGCTCAACATCCTTCGCGACGCCGACGCCATATTCCGCGAGGAGATCGCGAACGCGCACCTCGACAGGTCGATAAACCAGTATTTTGCCGTGCTGACGTCGATGCGCTCTGTCGGAGTTATGGGGGATGGAAGAACGTATGATTACACGCTTGCGCTAAGGGCTGTCGTCACGACGGATTTTATGACGGCGGAATGGGCCCGCATCCCTTACGATGTGCTTGAAAAAGTCTCCAATCGCATCGTAAATGAGGTTCCCAATATAAATCGTATCGTTTATGATGTCACTACAAAGCCTCCGGCAACAATCGAGTGGCTTTAATATAAAATGTGGGGGTAAGTTTTATGCAGCAGGATATGATAGTCATTCTCGACCTCGGAAGTGAGGAAAACGCGAAAATAGCGAGAGAGGTGCGCGCTCTCGGGGTTTACAGCGAAATACATCCGCACGACATCTCAAAAGATGAGCTCGCGGCTCTTCCAAATGTCCGTGGGATCATTTTAAACGGCGGCAAAAACCGCATGATAAACGGGGTCGCGATCGACGCGTCTGACGCCGTATATAACAGCGGAAAGCCGATCCTTGCTGTCGATCACAAATGCAAAAGCGGAAGATTCCTCGCCTGCTGGCCAAAAGATGACGGGGATCGCAAGGCCGCGCTTTCTGACTTTATCTTCGGCGTATGCAAGGCCGATAAGAATTGGAATATGAAGAATTTCATTTCCGATCAGGTAGAGCTTATTAGAAGCCAAGTCGGCGATAAAAAGGTCCTGCTTGCGCTTTCCGGCGGGGTCGATTCCTCTGTTGTGGCGGCGCTTTTGATACGTGCGATCGGCGACAGGCTCACCTGTGTGCATGTCAACCACGGGCTTTTGCGTCAAGGCGAGCCGGAGCAGGTCGTCAAGGTCTTCCGCGATGAAATGCACGCAAACCTTATATATGTCGATGCGATAGACAGGTTTTTAGACAAACTTGCGGGGGTCTCCGACCCGGAAAAGAAGCGCAAAATAATCGGCGCAGAATTCATCCGAGTTTTCGAAGAGGAAGCGAGAAAGCTTTCCGGCATAGATTTCCTCGCGCAGGGCACGATATATCCCGATATCATAGAAAGCGGCACAAAAACCGCGAAAAGCATAAAATCCCATCACAATGTCGGCGGACTGCCGGATGATCTCAAATTCGAACTGGTAGAGCCTCTCAAAATGCTGTTTAAAGACGAGGTGCGCGCGTGCGGCGCGGCGCTGGGGCTTCCTGACAATATGGTATACCGCCAGCCATTCCCGGGGCCGGGCCTCGGAGTGCGGTGTCTCGGCGCTATAACGCGCGACAGGCTCGAGGCCGTCCGCCATTCCGATGCTATACTGCGCGAAGAATTTGAAAAATGCGGACTTTCGAAAAAAGTCTGGCAATATTTCACCATCGTTCCCGATTTTAAATCGACCGGCGTTCGCGACAACGCGCGCAGCTTTGACTGGCCGGTAATTATCCGCGCCGTCAACACCGTCGATGCGATGACAGCGTCCGTCGAGGAGATGGATTGGCCGGTCCTGCACCGTATAACCAATCGGATCGTCACCGAAGTGCCCGGCGTAAATCGCGTGCTTTACGATCTCACCCCGAAGCCGACCGGCACGATAGAGTGGGAATAATGCGATTTTTATTTCCAATCGGTTTGAATTATTTTGATACGCCTAAAACAGCGGCCACTCTTAAGAATGTCCGCTGTTTTGCAATGTAAAATATAGGGTTTCAACTTCCAAGATACGTATTTTTGTGATATTATTATTTTATGTGCTTCGATAACAGAAGATGATCTTTTGAAATATTTAAAAATCTTTATGACATCGCGGTCGTTCAGGCGGCGCTCTATCACATCAAAAACAGTGAAGCGCACATCCGCGAGGTTTGCTTTTAAACAGACGGGACGAGCTGGGAAGGAGTGAGCAGAATGAACAACATGAAACGCGGCATTTCGGTTAAGAACGCGAACTACATCATGACGGCGATCGCGCTTGTTATCTCGATTCTGCTGATCCTGGCGACATATAAAGCGAACGCGGACTATTTGGAAATACGCACGACGACCGACGCCTATATTCAATGGCAAAATGATGCGTCGGCTTTACAGTCCGGTTCGGACTATCTTACCGAACAGGTCCGCTGCTTTGCTGAAACAGGCGAGCGCGTCTATCTGGACAACTATTTTGAAGAGGCCACCGTAACTCAGCGGCGGGACAATGCCGTCAGGAATATTCACGAAATCATGGGTGACGCGCCGGCTTATCAGTCGCTGGTCTCGGCGATGGAGGAATCTGTGGCGCTGATGGACCGAGAATACTATTCCATGCGTCTAAAAATCGAAGCCTGCGGCTATGACCTCGGCGCGTTCCCGGAAATTATCCAAAATGTGGCGCTCTCTGCAGAAGACGCAGCCCTGTCCCCGGCGAGGAAAGACGCCCTTGCCCGTTTCATGGTATTCGATCAGGAATACCACACGCAGAAAACCGCCATATCCGGCAATGTGCAGGAATGCCTTTCTGCTTTAGCTGAAGTATTTGAGGGACGGCGGACGGCGACGACAAACGAGCTGAATGGGATCATGTCGCGCCAACAAGCTCTGATCATCCTTTTAATCGCCGTTACGATCATAATGATGCTGCTGGCGATGCTGCTGATGGTCCGCCCGCTGGTGCAGGCAGCCGACGACATTCAAAAGGAACTGCCGCTCCCGATAACCGGTGCAAAGGAATTTCGCTTACTTGCGAAGACCTATAATCTTATGTCGGAATCCAATCGCGAGCATCAGCAGTCCATCACCGCGCTTCTGGATAATATGCCCGCGATGAGCTTTACCAAAGACGTGGGAACAGGAGCCTATCTGGCCTGCAATCAGGCCTTTGCAGAATATGCGCATAAACAGATTCCGGAGGATGTTGTCGGTCTTACCGATTCACAGATCTTCGATCCGGTAACGGCGGAACATTTCGTTGAGGATGACCGCATGGCTCTCTCAATGGACGAGCCGTATATTTTCTATGAAGATGTTCTGGACGCGGCTGGAAACCCGCGGCAGCTTCAGACTACAAAACTGAAATTTATCGATTCCAATGGGCGTGAGTGCCTGCTTGGGATGTGCGCGGATGTGACGGATATGGTCAAGATCCATCGGGAAACCGCTACGACAAAGGATGCCTATGAAAAAGCGCGGAGCATGGGAATGATATATACTCATATTGCCCAGACGCTCGCCAGAAGCTATATCGATCTGTTTTACGTCAATCTGGAGACGGAAGAGTTTATTGAATACCACACCGACAATGATAAGGGTTCGCTCGTCGAGGCGCGGCGCGGGGGCAACTTCTTTGAACAGACCATGATCGACGCCAAAACCTATCTGTACCCCGACGATGTGGAACTATTTATCAAGTGCATCAACCGGGAAGCGCTTCTGGATGCATTGAAGCGGGACGGCACCTTTATGATGACCTATCGCCAGATCGCCTACCATACTGATGCGGACAGCGGTTATACATACGTTACTATGAAGGTCTCCCGAATGGCGGACGACGAAAACTTCCTCATCTTAGCTGTGACGGATGTGGACGAACAGATGAAACAGCGGAGGGCTGTGGAACGTGCAGAAGAACAGCGCATTGCCTATTCCCGCATTAACGCACTCGCGGGCGATTTCCTCTGTGTCTATGTTGTGATTCCGGAGACCGGACGCTATCTGGAATACAGCGCCACTTCCGGTTATGAATCCTTTGCACTGCCGAAGGAGGGCGATGACTTTTTCGGAACATCTCGGGAAGTGGGTCGCAACGTCGTCTATCCCGAAGATCTTGACCGTTACCTCTCTTTATTTACGCAGGAAAGAGTCCTTTCTGAGATCGAGCGCAGCGGCATTTTTATTCTGGACTATCGCCTTATCTTCAACGGCAAGCCGATCTATGTCCAGTTAAAGGCCGCCATGGTCGAGGAAAATGAAGGGCGTCGCCTCATCATAGGCATAAATAACATTGATTCTCATGTGCGCCAGGAACAGGAACATGAGAAACGCCTTGCTCAGGCGAAGAGCGAGGCCAATATTGACGCGCTTACAGGCGTCAAAAACAAGCACGCCTATATGGAAGCAGAGGCGCTGCTGGATCGTCAGATCGCGGAACACCGCCAGGCGGAATTTGCCATCGTCATCATGGACATCAACGATCTGAAAAAGGTCAATGATACCGCGGGCCACCAGGCGGGGGATCAGTACCTGCGCGAAGCCTGCAGCATAATCTGCAACATATTCAAGCACAGTCCCGTTTTCCGCGTCGGCGGCGACGAGTTTGCGGTGATCGCACAGGACCATGATTTTGAGCATATCGATGAACTGCTTGAAAACATAAGCGATCACAATGAACAAGCCGGGCAAAACGGCGGGATCGTGATAGCCTGCGGTATGGCAAAATATCAATCGGATTCATGTGTGGCCACGGTCTTTGAACGTGCAGACGAAAGTATGTACGAAAACAAAAACAGCCTTAAACGCAAAAAGCAGGATGATCGCGGAAGCTGCTTATAAAAGTCATTTATTTCGACATATGTTCCATCCAGCTGTTCCTAGAGTTTTTTATGTTTGTAATATGTAATATTGGCCGTTTCCTTCGTCCCGACATATTTGTCATATACCGGGTTTTCAATCAATGTGTTTAAATCGTTTGCGCTGAGCGCAGCTGAAGCTTGTGTTTTTCACCTTCTCAGATACGCGTTTTTGTGATATTATAATTTCACACACTGTGATAACAGGAGATGATTTTTTGAAAGATTTAAAAAGCGTTTGCAAGGTTGCTGTCGTTCAGGCGGCGCCCGTTTTATTCGACAAAGATGCTTCCATAGATAAAACCATCGCCCTTATATCAGAGGCCGGCAAGAAAAAAGCCGACATAATCGTTTTCCCCGAGCTGTTCATCCCATGCTATCCATATGGAATGACATTCGGGTTTTCAGTCGGGAAACGCACCGAAGGCGGAAGGCAGGACTGGAAAGTCTTTTACGACAATTCTATCCTCGCGCCGAGTGCGGATACAGACAAGATCGCTAAAGCGGCGAAAAAAGCCGGCGCTTATGTCAGCATCGGCATTTCTGAGCGCGATAATGAGACGTGCACTTTATACAACACCAATTTGTTCTTCTCGCCTGATGGGGAACTTGTCGCGCGTCACCGCAAACTGAAACCAACCGGCGCCGAGCGTTTTGTCTGGGGGGATGCAAACGAGGGGTATTTCCCCGTAATCGACACGCCGTGGGGCGTCATGGGCAGCCTGATATGCTGGGAAAGCTACATGCCGCTTGCAAGGGTCGCGCTTTATCAGAAAGGCGTCTCGCTTTATATCGCGCCGAATACCAACGATAATGAAGAGTGGCAGGCAACAATCCGCCACATCGCGATCGAGGGGCACTGCTACGTTATAAACTGCAACCAGTATTTCACAAGGGATATGTATCCGGGCACTTTGCGCGGAGCCGAAGAAGTTAAAAAGCTTCCTCGGGGTGTTTGCACCGGCGGCAGCTGCATAATCGATCCGTACGGGCATTATGTGACCGAGCCCGTCTGGGATAAAGAGGAGATCATATATGCCGATATAGATATGCAGCGCGTCCCGATGAGCCGCATGGAATTCGACGCGACCGGCCATTATTCAAGGCCGGATGTGCTGGATCTTCATATAGACGATAAATAATTTGTATTCCGCAAAAACAATAGTTATCAATAAAAAATTCCGGAAACGCCTTGATGTTTCCGGAGTTTTTTTGTCAGCATCAATTTTTCTAAATCTTCCGTCTCCTTAATTTGCGCGCCCTTTTGCGGTGCTTTTATTTTTAAATATCAATACTCTTTTTAACAAGGAAGATAGCAAAAATATATTTCATCGTTTTTCCCCTTTTTAATTCATTTCACAAATGCTTGCCATGTCGTATTCCCATAAATATAAAACTCGCGATATGTCTGTATCCTCTGTATCCCCCCGGCTGGGTCATTTGATATGATTAACCCCTCATGTCCAACCGCCGATGCATAGCCGATCCCCAAAACCATATGCCCGTCTTTTGGCTTTCCTTTTTCATCGTGTCTCATATATATTGCGCCAAACGGCTTGCCTTGATCGATCTGCACGCTCAATTCCGGAAATGTCAGAGTGCCGTCAGACTGATCCTGAGTCTGCGTGATTCTATAAAATCCCGACATTAATTTTAATGCATCAAGCCCGTGCCAATAGTTTCCTTTGTTATATGCCTCCGGATCGCGAGACTCTGCTATAACCATCGCAATTGTCTCCGCTCTATTCACATCGTCGCCGACCAGATATGCAAAATACATCGACATGCATGTCGCCCAGCACAAATTTGATCCATTATCATTTGGAATAGCCAATTGATCGAATACCGGCACATCAAGCGTTCTGCCTGATATGAATTCTTTCTTTTCTTTTATGCGTATATCATTTGCCAGAGCGTGATACCTATCCATCTCCTGCTTGTATTTTTGACGCAGGTGATACGCAGAAGCTTTTTGATGCTGGCTGTTCGCATCTTCCCATTTTTTTCCATAATATTTTATGTATGTCTGCGCACCCTGAGACAGGGATCCATCACCCTCAAGCCATATCCTGCTCGCGTCAACAAACAAACCCGGTTTGTGCGCGCGGCAGACGTCCCGATCCTGTTCGTCTTTTATCGGGTCTTCGCTTATTAATTTCTGCATATCTGGATCGTGATCTTTCGCACACATATAATAAAATCCCGTTTCTTCGTATTTTCGTTCATTGATTTATTCGTCCATTCGTTTGTCTGTATTATATAATGATTCCCGTTTATAACGCAAGGAGACAGATGTTTTCTGTCTCCTTTGCTCATTTTTTAAAAAAGCACCGCGAATTTTCAGCTGTTCTGTATTTTTAATATCAAAACTCTTTATTATTATATATTCTTATTGACAGTAATACCGATACTACCAGAATTACGACGGCGGCGATCGGGAAGAAAGATATATATCGTCCTATTTCTTCGAGTTCCGGCGCCGCGATATTGGATCTGCTGAAAATCAGCAATCCGATCATCGGGATCACGAACAAGGCCATCATGATCACTCTTCCCTTTTCCATACCGAATTTATACGTTGCCGGAATTATAACAGAGATAAAAACCACGGCGACCGATAAGATCCCAACGGCCGACAAAATTATATCCTGCAGATCTTCTTGACCAAACACGGCAACGATCCCGATCGTCAGTAAAACCGATACCAATGAAACGATTATGCCGAATATAAATTTGCTTATAACAACTTCACTGCGCTTTATCGGCATGGACAGCGCGCGTTTATCCCATTTATAATATTCGTCGTACGACATAGACGAGCTTAAAAGAATTATGCAGAGAAATCCCGATATCCCCCAGAACACATCCGTACTCTTGGAAAGCGCTGCATATACAGCGTAAAAAACTATCAGAAGAAGCAGCACTCTGCCCTGTTTTTTCGCGGCGAGAAAGTCCTTCAATATAAGCCCTTTCATTTTCGGTCCCCCTCTTTTACGTAGAAAAGCATTATGTCCTCTATCGTCGCTCGATCGGTCGTATACTCTCTCCCGTTCATAAACTCGGAATAAACGAGAGCTTCAACTCCAAACTGATTTGTCCTTGACCCGACGACGGCCTCTTTGTCGAGATTTTCAAACTGCTCCGCCGTGCATTTCAATATCGCATATTTTTCAAGAAGTTCATCTTTGGACTGACTTAAAACGATCCTTCCCTTGTGGATGAAGGTTATATAATCGCATATTTTTTCAAGATCGCTCACTATGTGCGACGATATGAAGATCGAATGATCTTCATCCTGTATGAAATCAAAGAAAATGTCAAGTATCTCATCGCGCACGACCGGGTCAAGCCCGCTTGTCGCCTCATCCAAAATGAGAAGTTTCGCATCGTGCGACAGCGCCGCGCTTATCGAGAGCTTCATCTTCATGCCTCTTGAATAGTCCTTGATCGGCATCCTCTCCGGAATCGAAAATTTATCAAGATATCCCTTGAACTTTTGAACATCCCACTTATTATAAATATTTTTCAACACTGCGTTGACGTCGAGCGCGTTCATAGTCTCATGAAAGTGCAATTCGTCGAATACGACGCCTATATCCTGTTTTATCTCTTTCTCATCCCTGATGTTGTCAAGTCCGAATATTTTTATTTCTCCGCTGTCGCGTTTTATAATATTGAGTATGAGTTTTATCGTCGTCGTCTTTCCGGCGCCGTTTTCCCCGATAAAACCCATGATACATCCTTTTGGAAGAGTAATATCGATATTTTCAAGTTCAAATTCTTTATATTTTTTGGAAAGATTTTTTATTTCGATCGCGTTCTCCAAATCCTATTCCTCCTCATAAAGCATTTCAATTATCTCGCACAGCTCTCTCATCGTGACTCCGCTTATCTTGGCAAGGTCCACCGCTTCCTTAAGATGCTTTTCCGCGATGCGCATATGCTCTTCCCTTAAAAAATCCGGGTTTTTCGCCGCGACAAAGCTGCCTTTTCCCGGAACCGATTCAATAAACCCGTCTCTTTCAAGATCCTCATAAGCGCGCTTCGTCGTTATCACGCTTATCCTCAATTCCTTTGCAAGCAGGCGCATCGACGGCAGTGCATCCCCTTCGTGAAGCGCGCCGGTTATTATCAGATTTTTTATCTGCGATTCCACCTGCTCATAAATCGGTTTGCCGCTGGAGTTGCTTATTATTATATCCACCTCGTCCCTCCTTGCACCATGTTATTAGTGTATATATATTATATATACACTATGCTTTTTTGTCAACGATCAAATCTCTAATACTTTTTCTTAGAAACATGATATACTTTTATTATCGAGGTGAAACGCGTGAAAAAATTTGAGCTTCCTGAATATATAACGACCGTCCTTAATACTTTGTCATCCCGCGGATTCGAGGCGTTTATCGTCGGAGGGTACGTAAGAGATCTCATCATGGGCATTTCGCCTGCGGATGCTGACATCGCGACAAACGCCGCGCCTGATGAGATTATGCGCGCTTTTTCAAATTTTCGAACGATACCGACCGGGATAGCGCACGGCACGGTGACGGTCGTCGTCGATTCCCATCCGATAGAGATAACCACATACCGCCGCGACGGGAGTTATGCCGATCTGAGAAGGCCGGACAATGTTGAATTCATTTCCGATCTGAAAGAGGATCTTCTCCGCCGAGATTTTACGATAAATGCGCTTGCCTATAACGAAAAGTGCGGCATCATCGACGTGTGCGGCGGCATAAACGATATTGAAAAAAGGGTCCTGCGCTGCGTTGGCGACGCGGACACAAGATTTGGCGAAGACGCCCTCCGCATTCTGAGATGCCTCAGGTTTTCTTCGTGCCTCGGTTTTGCCGTCGACTGTGAGACAGAGGCGTCTATATTCAAAAACCGGCGTCTTCTTTCACATATATCCGCCGAGAGGATATGTTCGGAATTTGTAAAGCTTCTCTGTGGAGACGATGTATCGCGCGTGATACTTTCATATATAGACGTCATCGGCGAATTCATCCCGGAAGCTGTGCTAATGAAAAATTTTGCGCAGAACAATCCTCATCATGCATACGACGTTTTGACGCATGCGGCTTTCGCGACGGCGAATGTGCCGCCTCTGCCGCATCTTCGGCTTGCGGCGTTTCTTCATGATATCGGAAAGCCGCAGTGCTATACCGAAGATCAAAACCTTGTCGGGCATTTTTACGGGCATACAGGTGCAAGCGCCGATACGGCGAACGCTGTCCTTCTAAGGCTTAAGATGAACAATCTTACTTTATCGCGCGTTTTGACCCTTGTTAAATACCACGATATTTTGATCGAAAAAAGCGAAAAGTCGATAAGGCGCTGGCTTGCAAAGCTTTCTCCGGATGTTTTTTTCGATCTTTTGCTGTTAAAGCGCGCGGACAGTCGCGCGCAAGGTACGGATCCGCTCTATAGAGAGAAATATCTCGACGAAATCTTGAAAACGGCAAACGACGTGATGGACGCGTCCCCCTGCCTTTCAAAGCGCGATCTCAATATAACAGGCACGCTTCTTATCAAAAACGGATTTCCAAAGGGACCTGAAATTGGCAGAATATTGGATCTTCTTCTGTCGAAGGTGATCGACGGTGAGATCGACAACACCGAAGACGCGCTTATTAAAGAAGCATTGAAATCAAAAGAAAAAAGACCTTGATCGTCTTCTTCGATCTTGGTCTTTTTCCTTTTGTACGCTTTCGGATTGTCCGGTTTCCTTGTCACGGGGTTTACCCCGTCCCACGTTTTGCGTTTCAATTTATTTCTCGCCTTTTTTTCCTTTTTTGACAGTTTTTCAAAGCTTATAAACTTATCCATTTTACACATCCTTTTTTATTTTACGCGAATTCTCTCAATCTTTTTTGCGTCCGGCGTCACAAAAGCAGTCTTAAAATTCTCGTAATTCACCATGCCTGTTTTTCCGCCGTATAATTTTTTTACATGCCGTACAGCCGTATAATCCACCGGCACCAGTGCCGAATTTTTTGCGTTTGAATAAAACGCTGCGATCTCCGCGGCGGCGGTCATATCGTCATTATCGGGCGTTTTCCCCTCGCATGACAAAATCACATGTGCACCCGGCATCTTTTGCACATGGAACCACATATCGCTTTTCATCGCCGTTTTTAATGTCAGTATCTCATTCTGCCTGTTGTTGCGCCCGACGTATATATCGAATCCCCCGGCAGTCTTGTAATGATGGGGCGACGCGCAAGGCGGCGCCTTTTGTTTTTTGCCGCCTTTTTCAGCATGTCTTGAAAGATATCCGTTAATGGAAAGCTCCTCGCGTATCTCCGCAAGATCGCGCTCGCCCTCGGCCCGGTCTATCTCTTCAAGCACGCTTTCAAGGTATAAAAGCTCGCTTTTCCCTTCATCTATCAGCTTTGTCAGCATCACTTCCGCGCTCTTTGCCTTTGCATAATCTCGATAATATTTTTGCGCGTTTTGCTGCGGCGTCAGCCTTATGTCTAGCTTGACTTCCACTTCTTTCATTTCGGGATCGTAATAATCGATAAGCGTCGCCTTATTCATGCCTTTTGTCAAAAGGTGCAGATTGGCCGTTATGATATCTCCCCGGCTTTTAAGCTCATCGCGCGATTTCGTCTCGCGAAGCTCTTCCATCTGATATCCGATCTTCCTTGCAAGCCTGTCTCGCGCAGTCGTGACGGTCTTTAAAAGCCCGGCCGATCGCCTTTTGATCCTGTCTTTCGACGCCCGATCTTTAAAAAATCTTTCTATAAGGTCGGAAAAATCTTTTGCTTCTTCCGACACTGCCGCATCTCCATACTGCTTTATATCCATAAAAGAAAATTCAAGCGGCTCGCCGCTGTCTGCCCTGTACAGGATCACCGGAGTATATTTTTTGTCGTCTACAACGCCTTTTAAAAAGCGCAGATTTTTAAGAACCAAGGCCCTCGTGTCTTCATCGTCCGGCCCTGTTTTTGCGGCTGCGTCTCCGAATATCCTGAAAGATATCTCGCGCGCGACAAGCGGCGATATGCCGTTAAAATTCTCAACTATCCATTTATCAAGGCGCGTATCGCGGTTCATTTCTTTAAACAGCGAGAAAAACTCCCCGTCCTCTATCGTCATTATATCCTTTTTATCCTGCGGCGGCGGTATCCTGTAAAACGCCCCCGGCAAAAGCGGACGCGCCGACGACATATCCGAATTTACCCGCCTTATCAAGTCGATTATCCGACCCTCTCCATCGACGAGTATTATGTTCGCCATCCTCCCGATAAGTTCGACGATAAGCTTCTTTTTTACGTCGTCTCCGAATTCATCTATACAGTCAAGGTCTATCTCGACGACCCTTTCCATCCCGACCTGCCTGATATCCGCGACCCTCGCCCCTTGAAGATGCTTCCTCATGAGCATGCAGAACATCGGTGCGCTTGCCGGATTTTCACGCCGCTCTTCTGTCAAATGGATCCTTGCGTCGTTCGGCGTCGCCGCGATAAGCAGTCTCGACATGCCGGATTTTGTGCGCATAAAGAACATCAGCTCATATTTTTCGGGCTGATGTATTTTGTCTATTTTTGCGCCTGCTATTTCTTTTTTTATGTCGCTGCACACCGCGCCAAGCGTTATCGAATCAAGCGGCAAATATTATCATCCTTTCGATACTAAAATGTCTTGAAAGGGCTATCGTTTCTTTTTGATATTTCGACCTTTATATCCTGGAACCGCGTTTCGATCTCTTTTTTAAACCATCTGCATACCGGATTTTCCGTATAAAAATGCCCGGCGTCGACAATGTTTATCCCTTGTTCTTTCGCCAAAAGCGCCGTATGGTGCTTTACGTCGCCTGTGACAAGCGTATCGCAGCCCATCTTCGCGCAGATCTCTGCAAGATCGCCCCCCGCACCCCCTAAAACGGCGACTTTGAACGTCTTTCTCCCCACGTCGACGGCGCGCACCGTATCGCATGAAAGAGCGGCCTTTACATGCCTTGCAAAATCCCCTATCGGCATTTCCTCTTTAAGGATGCCCATCCTTCCTATCTTTTCTTCGCCTATCCCTGTGATATCAGAAAGGCCGATCAACCCTGCCAGAATGTCGTTCACCCCGTTTGCCGCCGCGTCCGCATTCGTATGCATGGATATGACGCCGATCTTGTTTTCCGCAAGGCTTAGGATCAGGTCCCCGAAGGCGTCGCCGTCCTCTATCTTCTTCAGCGAGGAGAAGATCGCCGGATGATGCGATATTATAAGCTTCGCGCCCATCCCGGCCGCTTCATCGACCACGTCTTTCGTCACATCGAGAGATATAAGTATTTTGTCGGCCTTGCGCGAGCGCCTTCCCACGATCAGTCCCGAATTGTCCCAATCCTCTGCAAGCTCAAGCGGGCAAAGCGTCTTCATGAAATCATACACTTCGCCTATCGTTGTGTTTTTTGCCATTCTTCTTCCCTCGCTTTTATATCCTCGATGATTTTGGAAAGGCCATCTATCTCTTCCCTGTGCTTTGCACTTTCGCTCGACGCCTTAAGCCCCGACCTTTTTTTGATAAGGCGCGCCTTCTGCTTTTTCGCGTACTCGCCGAAAAGCGGGTCGTTCATCAAACATTTTGGAAGTATCGTTTCAATTCCAGATGACATTCTCTCTTTTGTGTCTTTAACCCATCTTGCCTTTATTACATTATAAAGTTTCCCGCCGTCGGCAACAAGCCTTTCTTCCATTGTCTCAAACCCGGTCTCTTTAAGGAATATCCTAAGCTCTTCTGTCATTGTCATGGGCTGAAGTATAAGGGTATATCTGCCATTTTTAAGCCACAGGGCTCTCTCTATGATCCCTGCGATCGTTTCTCCCCCCATGCCGGCTATTACTATCGTATCCGCATCTTCTTTTGAAAATCCCGATACCCCGTCGCAAAGCCGGCACTCTATCCTGTCGCTCAGGCCCGCATTTTTTATATTTGCCTCGGCGCGCGCAAGCGGTCCGGCCTTCATATCCGATGCAAAGGCCTTTTTCGATATGCCCGCTGACACCGCCGCGATCGGCAGATATCCGTGATCACACCCCACGTCTATTATTACAGACCCCATGTCTATCATTGACAGTATCAGCGCTATTCTTTTATTCTTGAGCGCCGCCCTCTGCATAAATATCCTCCATAAAATCATAAAGCCGGACATTTTCATGCCCGGCCCTGAAATCATGTTAATTACTTGGTGACTGTCTTAAGATAGTCATTGATCCTCTCCACGATCTCCCAAGTATATACATTATAGAAATCGCACATTTGCTCAACTGTCTTGGCCTGGATCTCCGGGAAACGGAATTCGCGCATACCGATTGCAATTAAAGTGTCAACCGCACCGATATCCATTTTGAGAACCTCTCCTACTGTTGTGTCTTTTGTAACTGAAGCCATGATCACAGCTCCTCCCTTCAAAATTTAAAATACTGTGCTTTTTCGTGAGTCTTTGCAATCGCAGTCTCGCAATGATCTAACACTTTTATTATAATTGCAACTATTATATATTTCAATATCATATTTTGATTTTTGAAAATTTTATTTTCCGAAAACAAAAGGCGCCCTTTTAAGGGCGCCTTAATGTCCGCATAAATATTTTTTTATTCTGCGCTACCGTTCTCCCTCATCTTAGCGAAGCACTCGCTGCAATACACAGGCCTGTCGGTCTTCGGCTCGAACGGAATCTTCGCCTCTCCTCCGCAAGCTGCGCATGTGGCGGTGAAGTATTCTCTCGGACCACGCATTGCATTCTTCCTCATATCACGGCAGGCTTTGCAGCGCTGCGGCTCATTCTGGAAGCCACGCTCAGCATAGAATTCCTGCTCACCTGCTGTGAACACAAATTCCGCTCCGCATTCTTTGCATTTCAATGTTTTGTCTTCGTACATGGTTCTACCTCTCCTTGAATAAATCTGCCCTTTGGGCTTTTTATGCGTACAGGCCGTTACCTGCTATCGCTTTGAAATATTTTCCGCCATTTTTTTCCTTATTCTAAAAATAGCATTCTCTAAAGATTTCCGTGGTTTTAAAAGAATCTCTGACATCTCTTCATATGTCAATCCTTCTAAAAACAACTCCAAAACCTTGATCTCAAAGACGGATAGCAACCCAGAAAGCTTTTTCTCAAGCTCGTTCTCGTTCTCTCTGTCGATCACGAAAGCCTCAGGATTGAAGTCAGGTACGCCGGTATCTGCCCTTTCGTCAAAAAGAGGTCCCTGTAATGAGATATAATTGTTAAGCGGAGTATGTTTTAACCGGTTGGCCGCTTTCACGGCTGTGTAAATCCTGTTTATTATGCAGCGCTTTGCGTACTGCGGGAAACCTTTTGCTCTATTCTGATCGTATGTGCGCACCGCATCCCACAAACCAAGCATGCCTTCCTGCATGAGATCTTCCTGGTCTGCCCCTGCGATGTACATCGTCCTCACCGATGCGCGTATCATCCTTGAATACCGAAAAACAAGCGTCTCAAGTGCATCTGCGTTGCCGCCCTGGGCAAGCAAACATATTTCTTCGTCTGCCAAATTGTCGCAATGATTTTTAAAATTATGCACAAAATCAGCCCGCATCTTAAACTGATACGAGTCTCATTATATGCACTGTTTCAATATATGTCAAGCGTTTTATTGCACTTTCTTTAAAATTGTCGTTAATTTGCTCGATTTTTTTGTTCAAATTCGTCAACTTTTGATAAGCAAAGCGCATCCGAAAATTCGGATGCGCTTTTAAAACCCCTGTTTTTTATTCAACTGTAACAGATTTCGCAAGATTCCTCGGCTTGTCGACGTCACAGCCTCTTCCAACCGCGATATAATATGCCAAAAGCTGCATCGGTATCACAGACAGAGACGCCGCCATCAGAGCCTCGCATTCGGGTATCGTTATCAGATGATTGCAAAGCCCCTCTTCTACCTCAAAACTTTCGCAGGTCACAAGGACGACGTCCGCGCCTCGCGCCTTTACCTCTTTTATATTTGACACCATTTTTTCGTACAATCGCTTGTCGGTCGCCAGTGCGACGACCATCATCCCATCCTCGATCAGCGATATCGTTCCGTGCTTAAGTTCTCCCGCGGCGTAAGCCTCTGAATGTATGTACGATATTTCTTTTAATTTTAGCGACGCTTCCATCGCGGCCGCGAAATCAAGCCCGCGCCCTATAAAGAAAACATTGTCCCTGTTGATGTAATTCGCCGCAAGGAACTGCATTTCGCTTTCCTTTTTAAGCATTTTTTCGGTAAGCGCCGGTATATTCTGAAGCGCCTCGCAGTATTTTTTCGCGCCGTCGTCGCTTATCATGCCTTTTACGTGCGCTATCTTGATCGCGATCAGATACATCGCGGCGAGCTGTGCCGAGTATGCCTTTGTCGTCGCGACGGCAATCTCCGGACCTGCCCATGTGTATAAGACCCCGTCCGACTCTCTCGCGATCGAACTCGACACGACGTTCACGATCGACAACGTCTTCGCGCCCTTTTTCTTCGCCTCGCGCAGCGCCGCCAATGTGTCCGCCGTCTCTCCCGACTGGCTGACTATTATGCAAAGGTCCCCTTCTCCGATTATCGGGTCGCGATACCGGAATTCAGATGCTATCTCCGCAAATGCCGGTATCCTGCACAAGCTTTCTATCACTTCTCTTCCGACAAGGCCCGCATGAAGCGCCGATCCGCATGCGACAATCTGAACCCTCTTTATCTTCTTCAAAAATTCGTCCGGGATCCCCGTTTCGGATATGTCCGGCATACCGTTTTTGATCCTTGGCGAAACGGTATCCCTAATCGCCTTTGGTTCTTCCATTATCTCTTTTATCATGAAATGCTTATATCCGCCTTTTTCGGCCGCGGATATATCCCATGTCACTATCTGCTCTTCCTTTTTTACTTCGTCTCCGTACTGATTATAAACGCGCACACAGTCGGGCCTTATCACCGCGATCTCATTGTCGTCCATAACATAATAGCGCTTAGTATGTGAAATTATCGCCGTTACATCCGACGCGATCATGTTCTCGCCGTCTCCAAGTCCGATAACGAGCGGGCTTTCGTGGCGCACTCCGATGACCTCATCCGGGTTGTCAAGCGATATTATCCCGAACGCGTAAGAGCCGCGTATCTGGGACACGGCCTTCTGGACCGCTTCGAGAAGATCTCCCTTGTAATAATATTCGATCAGATGTACGGCCGTTTCCGTATCCGTTTCAGACTGGAAGTGAAATCCGCGTTTTATAAGCATTTCTCTTATCTCGAGATAGTTCTCGATTATCCCGTTGTGTACAAGCGCGATCCTTCCGTTTTCACTGACATGCGGATGGGAATTTATATCCGACGGCGCGCCGTGCGTTGCCCACCTTGTGTGCGCTATCCCGCATGTGGATCCAAACTCTCCCTCATTTTTGACGCGTGCTTCAAGCTCTTTTATCCTTCCTTTGGTTTTTATAACTTTCAGCTCGTTTTTGCAAAAAGCCGCTATCCCGGCCGAATCGTATCCCCTGTATTCAAGCCTGTAAAGGCCCTCTATAAGCACTTCAGGCGCACTTTTCCCGCCTGTATATCCTACTATCCCGCACATATATAAAAACCCTCCATTCGGTATGTATCTTTTCTTTTTCCCTGCAAGCAATGACAGCTTTGTTGCGCGGTCGCCCGCGTTTTTTCTCTGTTATTTTACGGCCCTTGCATCGCGGCCGGGGGGCATCCGCCGAATCTTTCGATAAACCCCCGCCTCGTCAACTGCATCGTGCAGTCCTGGCGCTTCAACACTTTTTCTTTATTTTATATCCCCTCCTTTTTGTTTTTTCGGTCTTCTTTACCCGCAGATCACCCCTTTTCTTCCTTCCCTCCGCGCAGAATACACCCATTCCGCGCGGTTTACATTCCAATTCTCAGCCTTTTGATATCTCTTCTATCACACTCGCTATATCTCTCGCGGCTGCTTCAACGTCGTCTATACACTTTCCTTCGGCCATGACCCTTACAAGCGCCTCTGTCCCGGACGGACGTACCAGCACGCGCCCTTCCGTAAGCGTCTCTCTCTGCGCTTTTTCTATCGCGTCTTTTACCTCTTTTCTCGATGCTATCTCCGCTTTTTTGTCCGCCGGCACCTTGACGTTTATTGTCATCTGCGGGTACTGGACGACTTCAGACGAAAATTCCGACGCGCTCTTTCCCGACGCCTTCAAGGCGTTCAGGAACTGAAGCGCCGTTATCTCTCCGTCGCCGGTCGTCGCATATTCGAGGAATATGACGTGCCCCGACTGTTCCCCTCCAAGTGCAAATCCGCCTTCTATCATCTTTTCAAGGACATATCTGTCCCCCACATTCGAAGTGGTTATCGATATCCCTTTTTCACGTGCGAACGCATGTAGCCCCAGATTTGAAAGCATCGTCGCGACAAACGACTCATGCGGAAGCCTGCCTTCGCTCTGCATTTTCGCGGCGCACAGAGCCATTATCACATCTCCGTCGATCGTATCTCCTTTTTCATCGACGGCAAGGCACCTGTCCGCATCGCCGTCGAATGCGATGCCTATGTCGAACCCTCCATCGACCACATGCTTTTTAAGACCCGACAGCGACGTCGACCCGCACAGTGAATTTATATTTACCCCGTTCGGCGCGGCGTTTATGATCTGATACTCTGCGTTAAACCGCGAGAACATCATGTCCGCCGACCGGTATGACGCGCCGTTCGCGCAGTCGACGGCGATCTTCATGCCGCTTATATCAATATTCTTTATGCTGCTCAAATGATCGACATAGTCTGAAAGCGCGCCTTCCTCCCTATGATATATCCTGCCTATCTTTTCATGTGTCATAAGCGGGATCTGATCCGGGTTTTCGATCAGGTTTTCCATTTCATTTTCAAGCGCGTCGCTCAGCTTAAATCCGTTCGAGCTGAATATCTTTATCCCGTTGTGCTCAAATGGGTTGTGTGACGCAGAGATGACTATCCCCGCATCCGCACCGTGCTTTACAGTCAGGAACGCGACTGCCGGCGTCGGGATCACCCCGACAAGCTCGACATCCGCACCCGCCGAACATATCCCCGCGACAAGCGCGCTTTCGATCATATCAGACGATATGCGCGTATCCTTCCCTATTATTATTTTCGCTCTTCTCTCTGAATGCTGTGATTTTGCGATAACGAACGCCGCTGCAAGCCCCGTTTTATACGCAAGCGTCGCATCAAGCCCGCAATTCGCTACCCCTCTGATGCCGTCCGTTCCAAAAAGCTTTCCCATTCGCTTTCCTCTCCCGTACAAGGTGTTTATTTTTACTTGTATGTTTCTATCGTTTGCTGCCCTAAAAATTCAATATTGAGGTGCTCGTATGCAAGTTTCGTCGCGATCCTCCCTCTCGGGGTGCGGCTCAAAAATCCGATCTGCATAAGATACGGCTCGTACACATCCTCAAGCGTCACCGCCTCTTCCCCGGTCGTCGCGGCAAGGGTGTCAAGCCCGACAGGGCCGCCGGAATAATTCATTATTATCGTTTTAAGCATGCGCCTGTCGACAAGATCAAGACCCAGTTTATCTATATCCAGCGCGGAAAGCGCCATATCGGCGACTTTTTTATCTATCACGCCGTCCGCGCGCACCTGTGCAAAATCGCGCACGCGCTTTAAAAGCCTGTTGGCGATCCTCGGCGTTCCGCGCGATCTCGACGCGATCTCAAACGCTCCGTCTCTCTCCGTTTCGATACCCAAAATATCCGCTGATCTTGTGACGATCTGCAAAAGCTCTTCCGGAGAGTACATTTCAAGCCTTAGTATAACTCCAAATCTGTCTCTCAGCGGGGTCGTCATCTGCCCTGCGCGCGTCGTAGCTCCGATCAGTGTGAATTTCGGAAGGTCCAGCCTTATCGACCTTGCACTCGGCCCTTTGCCTATTATGATATCAAGGGCGTAATCTTCCATCGCGGGATAAAGTATCTCCTCGACGTTCCTATTGAGTCTGTGTATTTCATCTATAAACAGTATGTCGTTTTCGTTTAAATTAGTAAGAAGCGCCGCAAGGTCGCCGGCTTTTTCTATCGCCGGACCCGATGTTATGCGGATGTTTACCCCCATCTCGTTCGCGATTATCCCCGCAAGCGTCGTCTTCCCAAGTCCCGGAGGGCCATAGAGCAGCACATGATCAAGCGGTTCACCCCTCTTTTTCGCGGCTTCAATAAATACCGTGAGGTTTTCTTTGGCCTTTTCCTGCCCGATATATTCCGTCAAAGTCTTCGGTCTGAGAGATGCTTCCGCTTCGTCCTCCGAAGTCAGCGTCGTAGTAACTATCCGTTCTTCCGAAAGTCCGTCTTCAAAACTGATGCTCATGCATTGATCCCCCCATCCCTTATATGTTAGCGCATAAGCTTTTTAAGGGCCAGCCGTATTTTTTCCTCCGTCGGAAGGGTCGCGTCGATATTGTCAAGCGCCATCCTTGCCTCGCTCGGTGAGTATCCTAAAACCGCCAGCGCCTGGATCGCGTCATCCCCGGAAGGCGAGCTTATCTGCGCTATATCGCTACTGCTCATCTCCGGAAGCGATTTTGCCACCTTGTCTTTAAGCTCGAGGATTATCCTCTGCGCAAGCTTTTTGCCGACGCCCTGCGCGCACATAAGCATTTTATCATCCCCTGTCACAACCGAGACCGCAAGTTTGCCCGGCGTGACCGCCGACAGTATCGAGACCGCCGCCTTCGGCCCGACGCCCGATATGTTTATCAAAAGTTTAAAGCAGGAAAGCTCTTCCCTGGTCGCGAATCCGTAAAGATCCATTATGTCTTCCCTGACATAAAGATATGTATAAAGCGTCGCCGTCTCCCCGACGGTGAGCGCCGCCATCGTATTCTGCGATGTATTGCAGCAAAATCCCACGCCCCCGCAATCGACGACGGCAAAACCGGGTTCAATGCCGGCAATGACCCCTTTAAGGTAATAATACATCCTTTTCCCTCCAACAGGCCGGCAAAACGCCGGCTCCGTTTTTTATTTTGACTGGATCTTTTTCCCGCTTGTTCCAAGCTTATTGCCGTTTTCAAGCGAATGCGCATGGCACACAGCGATCGCAAGCGCGTCTGCCGCATCGTCCGGCTTCGGTATTTTGGATAAGGCGAGAAGCACCCTTGTCATCTCCATGACCTGGCGTTTTTCCGCGCGCCCGTATCCAACAACCGACTGTTTCACCTGAAGGGGCGTATATTCGTAAGGTTTTATCCCCCTTACAGCGCACGACAGCATTATAACCCCGCGTGCCTGACCGACGTTTATGGCCGTTTTGGCGTTCGTGTTAAAAAACAGTTCCTCCATCGCGATCGTATCCGGATGATATGTGTCGATGATCGACAGCATGTCGTTATATATCTCAAGCAGCCTTTCTTCGATCGGCCTTCCAGCGGCTGTCGTAACGGCGCCGTAACCGACGACCGAAAACTTGTTTTTCTCGTAATCCACAATGCCGTACCCGACCGTCGCATATCCAGGGTCTATCCCCAATATACGCAAAAAAGCACCCCCCAGGGCCTCTAAGCGGCGATTTATTTATTTTATATATTTTATCATGTTATATGGGCATCAAGCAACACAAATCATATCCAAAAGCGCATCGTATTTCGTTTTTTCCCGCGACACCGCCTAAAATGCCCGTCTTAACATCTGCACGCCTGTAAACCAGTATCAAAAAAGCGGTCCCATTACTGGGGCCGCCCGTCAAAACGAATCTTCAAATATCATTTATAATTTATAAAGGCAAGCCCTATAAGGCATATCACTATCCCGACGATCTTGTTCCAGCTCACAGACTCATGATATATCATAAAGCCGACCGCAACAAGCGCAGCAGCCACAAACGAGCTTTGAACGATGGACGCCGTGCTGACCTGCCATCCGGCTTTATATGCGTAGATAAATCCGACCTCAAGCCCGACGATGACGATCCCAAGCACAAAAGGCGCCCAGTTGATCTTTGCATATTCTCTAAAAAGGTCGGCGTCTTTCCCGATGCAGAAATAAAGCACGGCGCTCAGCACCGCCCCGACGATATACGTGACCGTCAGCGAAGCAAACGGGTTCATCCCGTCCGGCACGGATTTTGCGCATATCTGGTAGACCACATTTGACAGCACGACCAAAACGATCGGCCAAACATATGCCAGCATTCTCTATTCCCCTTTATACAAATATTCGGCCTGACTGTCGGCAGGTGCCCACCCGTCCATACCGCTATCCCACTGTATTTAAGCGGAATAAATATAACACATATTCGCCGTTTTTTCAATTAGACGGACTGTTTTTAAACCGCTTTCGGCGGGTTTCGGCAAATGCCGTTCCCGAGCATTTCTTGATATATTTTCCCGATCTGATATAATCGGTATAAATATAAAACTTGTGAAAACGGTGTTTATTATGGTAATAAAAGTTCTTTGTGAAAATATCCCCGTATCCGGCGCTTTTTCAGGAGAGCACGGCCTGTCCCTTTATATAGAGACCGGAAAGCACCGTATACTTTTCGATACCGGTGCGACATCTCTTTTCCTTGAAAACGCCGCGAAATTGAACGTCGATATAAAGTCCGTCGACACGCTTATAATATCGCACGGGCACGACGATCACGGCGGCGGACTTCGCGCATTTTTACAAAAGAACGATAAAGCCCGCATATATATACATAAGGATGCGTTTCTCCCCCATTTTTCGAGAAGGGCCGACGGTCTTCACGACATCTCTCTCGATAAAAGTCTTGCGGGAGACAGCCGGATAATATATACTGACGGCCACATGGTCCTTGATGATGAGATGTTCCTGTTTTCCGATATAAAGACAAGCGATTTTATGCCTGAGGCCGGCCGCAACCTCCTCGCTAATATCGACGGAGAGATCAAAAAAGACGACTTCTCACATGAGCAGGATCTCGTGGTCAAATCAGGAGGAAAGACCGTTCTTTTCACCGGCTGCGCGCACCGCGGTATCGTCAATATCTTAAACCGCTTTTCCGAGCTGTTTGGTTGCCCTGCGGATGCCGTTGTCGGTGGCTTCCATATCGCATCGCCGAGCGGCACGTTCTGCGAAGAAGATGCGCTTATACAAGGCATCGCAAATCACATGAATCGCATCCCCTCGCGTTTTTATACATGCCACTGCACAGGAAAGGTCGGTTTTGACAAGCTGTCTCGGTATATAAATGGCGACATAAATTATCTCCACTGCGGAGAGGAGATAGAAATCTGATGAATCAGTAAAAAGGCCGCTTTGGTAAGTGCCAAAGCGGCCTTTTATTTTTTAACATATATACATCACAGATCCATTATCCTCTGCGCCGCGATAAGTATGCCGAGCCTTCCCGATTCATACGTGAGCCCGCCCTGCATAAAGGCGGTATACGGTTCCCTCATCGGCGCGTCACATGAAAGTTCTATAGATGCGCCTTGAACGAACGCGCCCGCCGCCATAACCACTTTACAGTCGTATCCGGGCATATCCCACGGCTCAGGAGTTACAAACGAATCGATCGGCGCGCCCTCTTGTATGCCCTTGCAAAACTCAAGAAGGGGCTCCGGCTTCCCGAATTTTATCGTCTGGATTATGTCGTATCTTTTCTCATTGTACGACGGGGATACGTCAAATCCAAGCTTTTCCATGACTGCCGCGCAAAATGCGGCCGTCTTCATCGCCTGAAGTACCGTGTGCGGCGCCATAAAAAGCCCCTGATACATAAGCCGATTCTGTCCGAGGCTTGATCCGCACTCGCCGCCGATCCCGGGCACCGTCAGCCTTTCAGCAGCCGCATCGACAAGGCTTTCACGCCCCGCGACATAGCCGCCTGACAAGGCAAGTCCGCCGCCCGGATTTTTTATCAGCGACCCCGCGACAAGATCCGCGCCGACGGCGCACGGCTCTGTCGTTTCGGCAAATTCCCCGTAGCAGTTGTCGACGATTATACAGGCGTCAGGGTTTACATTCTTTACCTCTTTTGCGATTTTCCCTATCTCGTCGCATGAAAGGGCAAACCTGTCCTCATACCCGCGCGACCTCTGGATGAATACCGCCCGGACATTTTTGCCCGCGGCCGCCTTTTTTATGCCGTCTATATCGAGCGTCTTGTCTTTTTTCAGGGCGACGTATTCATATTCCATCCCGTAATCCTTGAACGTACCGTGCGACCCGTCTTTACCGAGGACCAGCGTGCGAAGGGTGTCGTATACCGGTCCTGTCGCCGAAACAAGTTTATCCCCCGCGCGCATTGCCGAAAATATCGCCGCCGCTATCGCGTGGGTGCCGTTCACAAACTGTGTTCTGACAAGCGCTTTTTCCGCAAAAAACACGTCGGCATAGATGAGATCGAGTGTGTCCCTTCCTTTGTCGTCGTATCCATAGCCTGTCGTTCCGGAAAACATCGTGTCGGACACGCGGTGTTTTGAAAAAGCCGACATTACGCGCTTTATCCCTTCTCTTGACACTTCCTCCATTTCGGCGAACACCGGCGAAAGCTCGCGTTCCGCCTCATTCGCTATATTTAAAAGTTTTTCGGAAAATGTGAAATCCCCCATCGTTTGCGTCCTCTTTCCTATATCCCTGTCTCGCATATCTTCGCGCAGATTTTGGCCGTTTCCTCTATCGTTTTAAGCGACGCCATTTCGCACGGGGTGTGGATATATCTCGTCGGGATGCTTATCGCGCCCGTTATGACCCCTGCCCTGCTCTTCTGCATGACTCCGGCGTCGGTCCCGCCCGCATCCATGATCTCGCTCTGTATGCTGACGCCGCATTTTTTTGCGGATCTTTCTATTATATCGCGCGCCCTGCCGCTGCATATGACCGACCTGTCCATGACTTTCGATGCAGGGCCGTCAAACATTTTTACCGCCATTTTGTGCTTAAGCCCGGGCACATCGCCTGTGTCTGTCACATCTATCGCGATCGCGACATCCGGCTCTTGAGAAAATGCGGCGGTCGTCGCCCCTCGAAGACCGACTTCTTCCTGAACAGTAAACACAAACGACACGTCGCACGCACATCTTTTCACCTTGGACATCGCCAAAATCAGCGCCGCGCACCCCGCCCTGTTGTCGAGATACTGCGACATCACCGCATTCCCAAGAAATTCTGTCTTCCCGTTAAAAACCGCCATGTCGCCTATCTTCACTTTCTCTTCCGCTTCTTCCTTTGATCCGGCGCCTATATCGACAAAAAGATCTCCGCATTTCGCGTCTTTTATCTCTATCTTTTCTTCTTTCGACACGACCCCTGATGTTCCGTTTTCAAAAACGACTCTGGCGTTTAAAAGCTCCTGCGCGCCCACTCCCCCGACTGCGCCGAATCTTATGAACCCGTTTTCGTCTATATACGTCGCGACTATCCCTGTCGAGTCCATGTGCGAAGCAAACATCAGCTTTTTCCCGCTGCCGTGCTTTCTGAAAATAAGGTTGCCCATCGCGTCGCGTCCGGCTTCGTCGCAAAAACTCATCGCGAGGCTTTCTATCTTTTCCGATATCTTCTCCTCCCTGCCGGACGGCCCGAATGTGCCGCACAGCTCGGAAAGAAGGGCTTTTATGTCTTTCATTTCGTCGCGCTCCCTATATATTTAACTCCCTTTTTTTGAAAAGGTGTTTTTTCTCAATCCGCCATCGCGAGATCGATGATTTTATTTATGTGTATTCTCACGCTGTCAAGGCACGGCACAGGGCTGTTGTCGTCATTCAAGATCATCGGAAGTTCCGTGCACCCCAGTATGATCGCTTCGATACCGTACGCTTTTTTCATTTTATCAATGATCCCGCTGAACTCTTTAAGAGTGGATTCTTTTACTATGCCGACTTCCAGCTCTTCGATTATCCTCTTCCCGATAAGCTTTCTATCGTCCTCTTCCGGCACATATATTTCAATGCCCGCCCGAACTATATCCTTCTTCATATAGTCCTGCTCCATTGTAAAAACTGTCCCTAGAAGCCCAACCTTCTTATATCCTCTCCTGACGGCTTCCTCACTTACGACTTTCGGGATGCTTATTAGATCGGCGCCTGTCTTTTTCACAAGATCGTCAAAAACCATATGCACCGTAGCCGCCGTTAATGAGACGATCTCCGCGCCGCCGACGAGCAGATTGTTTACCTTTTCGGCGAGATAATCGCTCAGCGCTTCACGATCGTCTTTTGTTATATAACCCCAAAGCCTGCGGAAATTAACGCTTTCGACCGCGATGTCCGGCATTGTTTCGCCATGGGTGATCTCATCGATCCCGGTGTTCAGCTCTTTATAATACATCAACGTGGATTCCGGGCCTGTCCCTCCGACCAATCCTATTTTTTTCATTTTCATTCTCCTTAAAAGCAATAACCGTTTTAAATATTCATACGGATTATATCGTTCCTCATTGGACGCACACATTTAAAAACGAGGATCTTTAATAAAGGCCCCTGCGATTTTCAGCACCGCATCGATATCTTCTATCGCGGCAACGCTGTTCGGCGAGTGAAGATAGCGGACCGGCGCCGAGATCGCCGCCGTTTTGACGCCCGATCCGGACCTTTGTATCGCGCCCGCGTCCGTACCGCCTGATATATACCTTTTTGTCTGCCATGGTATGCCGTTTTCATCGGCCGTTTTTGTGATGCTTTCAAAAAGCTCTCTGTCGTATATCGTCGCCCCGTCCATAAACGGGATCACAGCGCCCCTGCGAAGTTCGCATACCTTTTTGTGTCCCTCTACATCTGGAATGTCCGATGCGGTCGTGCCCTCTATTACAATGGCAATATCGGGGCTTGCCCTATACGCCGCCACCTTTGCCCCGCGAAGGCCGACCTCCTCCTGGACTGTGAAAGCGAAAGTTATATCGCACGGATACTCATCTTTTATCAGCGTCATAAGCACGGCGCATCCGACCCTGTCATCGATCGCCTTCGCACGGATAAGCCCGTCGCCGAAATGTGTAAAACCGCTATCGAAAGCCGCATAATCGCCGATCGAGACTTCCTTTTCCGCGCTTTCTTTATTCTCAGCGCCGATGTCGATGTACATATCCTCGATCTTCGGCACAGTCTCTCGTTCGTCTTTATCCATCATGTGCACTGCTCGAATCCCGACGACCCCCGGAACGCCTTTTTCGCCGATAAGCACCCTTCTCCCGATGATGACCCGCCTGTCTATCCCGCCGACATTGCCGAAGTAAAGCATGCCGTTATCGGCGATAGATTTTATTATGAGTCCGACTTCGTCCATGTGCGCCGACAGCATAATATGAAGCGGGGCTCTCCCCCGCCCTTTTTTAAAGGCGAGAAGATTTCCCATTGAATCGATCGCGATCCTGTCCGCATATGGTCTTATCTGAGACGCGATATATTCCCTCACTCTGTCTTCATTCCCGGATACCCCGTGAAGGCCCGTCAGCTTATCCAGAAGCTTTATCATTATATGTCACCCCCGAAAAAGCCGTCGTCTATCCGGCACACAAATTCGCATATAAGGCGAGATACCTGCTCTGCGGATTCAGCATATATGACTTCCGACGCCGTGTGCATATAGCGCAGCGGTATCGAAAGCACACTGCACGGGACTCCGTCTCCCGATGTCTGAACCGCCCACGCGTTCGTTCCGGTGTGTCCTTCCATCACTTCCGTCTGATACGGGATACCGCATTCCGCCGCTGTATCGCGCATCTTCCTTGTCATTTTCGCGGCCATATTCGGTCCGACTCCGATCATAACGCCGCCCCTCAGCTCCCCCGTCGATCTTGGCGGCGCGTCCGGCGTTCCGGCATGGCTTACATCGACTATTATCGCACAGTCGGGAGATTCCCCAAAAGCGGCGACTGCCGCACCCGCAAGCGATACTTCCTCTTTTGCGCTCGCGATCATTATTATATCGACGTCTGTCTTCTTTTCTTTCAAAAGCGAGGCGGCATTTAATATAGATGCGACGCCCGCCCTGTTGTCAAGCGCCTTCCCGCATATGCACCCGTCTGACAGCTCCCGGGGTTTAGCATCGAACGATACGGGCATCCCTATTTTGATCTTTTTCTTTGCGTTTTCATCCGAAAGGCCGGTGTCTATCACAAGTTCGGATACCGGCATTATCTTTTTCCCGTCGTCTTTCCCCTGAATATGCGGAGGGATGCACGAAATAACTCCGGGTATCCTTTCCTTTCCCAATATCGTGACAAGCGCATTCGGAAGGGTGCCCGGGGATATGCCCCCGACTGGCGCGAACCTTACAAATCCTCCGTCAAGGACCTCCGTCACGACAAGGCCGATCTCATCCATGTGCGCGTCAAGCATGACTTTTTTCGCCCCTGCCTTTCCGCACCTGATGATCCCTATCACGTTTCCAAGATTGTCGACACGCGTTTCGTCCGCGACGGTGCGAAAGATTTCTTCGATCTCTCCCCCGCTTTCAAACCCGGATACGCAGTCGGCCCTTGAAAGGTCCATTATCATCTGCTTTACATCCATACTTTTATACCCCTTATATCAAAGCGCCTTGACGCACTCGCGGAAAACGTCCCCCCGGTGTTCGAAGTTCTTGAACATGTCAAACGATGTGCACGCCGGCGATAACAGCACTGTGTCGCCCGCCTTTGCCATTTGCGACGCCTTCAAGACCGCCTCTTCCATTGAAAAGCACGATTCCATTTTTATATCGCCCTTATACCCCGGAAGACTTTCTATACATGCCCGTATCTTGTCGCATGCGCGGTTTTCATCGTCTGCCCTTCCCATGAGGATCAAACCTTTCGTATTCTGCACTATCATCTTCGCAAGCTCGTCGAACGGGATCTTTTTATCCTTTCCACCGACGATAAGTATCACCTTGTCGTCAAAGGAATTGAGCCCCGCGATCGTTCTCGTCGGACTTGACGCGATAGAATCGTTGTAATATTTTACCCCGTCCACTTCGCGTATGAATTCGATCCTGTGCGCGACCCCGGAAAACTCGCGCGCGGTATCGACGGCGATCTTCTTATCGACCATCCCGTAAACGGCACACATCGCCGCCATAAAGTTTTCGACGTTGTGCTTCCCCGGGATCCTTATATCTCCGCGCTCCATTACCTTTTGAAGGGATCCGCTTATATTGCTGTATACAGAATCCCCCTCGAGATACATCCCGCGCGCGATCGCGCCCTTAGATGAAAACGTCAGAACGCGCGCTTTTGCATCGTTCTTAAACGCGGGCGTTGTCTCATTATCGGCATTCAAAACAAGAATGTCGTTGTTCGTTTGATGGGCGAATATGTTCTTCTTCGCCTCCATGTATTCCTGATATGACTTGTGCACATCCAGGTGATTTGGAGATATGTTGGTTACAACCGCTATGTGCGGCGAACACTGCATCGTCATCAGCTGAAAAGACGACAGTTCGACGACGGCGATGTCGTCGGCTTTCATATTTTCAGCGTTTGCCAAAAGCGGGTGTCCTATATTCCCCCCGAGATGGCATGTATACCCCGCACGGGTCAGCATTTCGTATATGAGCGTCGTGGTCGTCGTCTTCCCGTCGCTTCCGGTTATTCCGATTATCTGACATGGGCATACGGAAAAGAACACTTCCATCTCGCTTGTGAGTTTAGCGCCTTTTTTGACCGCCTCCGCAAGCTCCGGCACATCCGGTCTCATCCCGGGAGTCCTGAATATGACATCGCAGTCAAGATCTTTAAGATACCCATCCCCAAGTTTCATCGCGACGCCGTCTCTTTTAAGTTCCTGTGCGATGTCGCCCAGCGCGTCCTCCTCTTTCCTGTCGCATGCCGTGATGACCGCCCCCGCCCGAAGAAGCAGCGATATCAGCGGTCTGTTCGACACGCCTATTCCCAATACCGCGACGCGCTTTCCGCGCATCTCATTTAAAAACATCTGAAATTTTGTCATTTTCAGCTCACCTCGATTACTTTTTTTATTTTACTATGCTAAAATATCAAATACAAGAGAAAGCTGGCGTATACGATTTTTATATGGTATAATGATTCTACGAGCCGGCCAGACAGCCGCGTAAGCAGCGCCGAAAGGCCGCTTATGAGGAAAGTCCGGGCTCCACAGGGCGGGATAGCGGATAACGTCCGCCGAAGGCGACTTCAGGAAAAGTGCAACAGAGATATACCGCCGCGTTTTACGCGGTAAGGGTGGAAAGGCGAGGTAAGAGCTCACCGGACCGCCGGGAAACCGGCGGCCCCTGTAAACTCTATCCGGAGCAACACCGCAATGGGGACATATGGGCTTGCCCGGCCCGTTCCCGCAAGGTGGCTTGAGGCGCGCGGCGACGCGCGTCCCAGACAGATGGCTGTCAAATACAGAACCCGGCTTACAGACCGACTCGTGCGAACCATAAGAAGGCCGCTTCGGATATCCGAAGCGGCCTTCCTTTATATACTTTATATCTTTATTATCAGCATTCTGCCTCTGCAGTCGATCCCCCGCCGCCGTAATACTTGCACGCGAAATCATAAAACGCTTTCGCAGACGGCGACAGCGGGCACAGCTTGTTTCTCGCTATATAAAGCTTCCTTTGAAGCTTTATCCCATCGATCCTGAAAGCCAGGACCCGTCCGAATTCTTCATAATCCTCTATGGATTTTTTGGAAAGCATGGATATCCCGAGGCCCTGACCGACAGATTTTATGATACTGTCCTGATCCTCCATAACGGCAACGATATTGAACTTCTTTGTGTCAACGCCGTTCTCCCTGAGGGTCTTTTCCGCTTCGCGCCTTGTGCCCGACCCCTCTTCCCTGACGATCATCGGCTCTTTTTCAAGCATTTCCACGCTTATTTTCTTGATCCCCTTGAACCTTTGTTCATTTGGCGTCACAACGACGATCTCATCATCGACAAAATGCCTGAACACGCATTTATTGGTGTCTATAACCGTTCCGGTCATCCCGATCTCGACCTCACGGCTTATAAGCTTTTTGATCGCATCTGCGCTGTCGCATTTTTGTATCTTGAAAGAAATATCCGGATGTATTTTCCTAAATTCAGACATGATCTCCGGAAGTACGCACTGTCCCGGCACCGTCGACACCGCGATCGCGATAGACCCGCTTATCTCCTTCTCAAAATCCCTTATCGCGCTCATCGCGCTCTCCCTGAGATTCAGCATATCCTGCGCGTATTGGAACAGCACCTGCCCCGCGCCCGATGGATACACCTCTTTCGTGGTCCTCACGATAAGCTTTACCCCAAGCTCTCTCTCGAGAGATGCGATATGCGCGCTGATCGTCGGCTGAGTAAGATAAAGCTTCTCCGCCGTCTTTGAAAAACTGCGCAGCTTTATGACATATACGAAAGCCTCAAGTTGTTTTAAATCCATACTCTTAACCTTCTTTAACAGTATTTATTAAAAAAAGGGCATGATAATGCATTCATTTTATCAATTTATATTTGATTTTGCAAGCGCAATTGCAAATTATATTGTTGTTTTTTGTCTGATTGGATAGTAAAATAATTTTGACTACTTAACGGAGGTGGAAAAAATGAGTCATGATATCCCTTTGACCAAAATGACCAAAAGCGCCGGTTGAGCCGCCAAGCTTGGGCCGGGCGCCCTTTCAGGCATTTTATCCGCTCTTCCGAAATTCCATGATGACAACCTGATCGTCGGTTTTGACACGAGCGACGATGCGTGCGTATATAAAATCGCAGATGACACGGCCATTATACAAACGGTGGATTTCTTTCCTCCGATAGTCGACGACCCGTACATGTACGGGCAGATCGCGGCGGCCAATTCTTTGAGCGACGTGTATGCGATGGGCGGCGTCCCCAAATTTGCAATGAATCTTCTCTGCATTCCGTCATGCCTTTCATTCGACACCGTTCGCGAGATACTTCGCGGCGGCTATGACAAGGTGATCGAGGCCGGGTGTATCATATCGGGCGGCCATACTATCGAAGACAACGAGCCGAAATACGGCCTTTGCGTGACCGGCATCGCGCACCCGGACAAAATATTGAGAAACAGCGGCGCCAAACCCGGAGACGCAATCATCCTCACCAAACCCATCGGAACGGGCATCCTTACAACGGGGGTCAAAGCCGATCTTGTCGAAAAAGACAATTACGATATCCTGTGCCGGCAGATGGCGGCGCTCAACGCAAATTCCCAGCGCGACATGATGCCGTTTTCACCGTCGTCATGCACCGATGTCACCGGTTTCGCGCTTTTAGGCCACGCATATGAAATGGCATCCGGCAGCAACGTCACTATCGAGATCGATTCGTCCAGCGTACCTCTTCTGCCTCAGGCATACGATCTCGCACAGATGGGCATCATCCCGGCGGGCGCATATAGAAATATGGACTATGTAAAACCGTACGTCGAAACCGCGGAAGGGGTCGACAGCGTCATTTACGACATAATGTGCGATCCTCAGACGTCGGGCGGGCTTCTCATCGCCCTTCCTAACGAGCACGCAGAAAAGCTTTTGCCGATGCTCAAGGCGCATTCGCCGTTTGCATCCATCATCGGACATGCGGCAGAGTTTTCCGGGAAGTCGATCATGGTAAAGTAACGATTATCGGCCGCCATTTAAAACGGCGGCCGATAATGATCTGTTTAGGGGTTTTGTTGTATGTATGTTATGATTCAGTTCGCGACGCTTCTTTGTATCTGTCTTTTGAGCGAGGTCATATCGTCGCTTTTGCCGTTTGCCTTCCCTGCGAGCATAATAGGCATGTTTATTCTGCTTGCCCTGCTGCTTTTAAAGATTTTTCCTGAAAAGCAGATAGACCGGGTCTCGACGTTTCTTCTCGGCAATATGTCGTTCTTTTTCATACCCGCGGCGATCGGCATCCTCGACATATACGGCGATATAAAACCGTATATACTGACCATCATCCTGATATGCGTCATTACGTTTATCATCGCCTTTGCGGTGTGCTCGCTTACAGCGGCGATCGCCCTTAAAATAATGGGCTCACATTCAAAAAACGGAGGTGGCAGAGATGTTCTTTGACGCCGTCCTTCACACTCCGTTTTTTGCGATAACCTTAAGCGTTGTCGCATTCAGCGCCGGCTGTATTATAAACAAAAGGTTCAGATCTCCGATTTTGAATCCCCTTGTGATCGCGCTGATAATCATTGCCTTGATTTTATCGCTTTCTGGCATATCTCCCGCGGAATTTTCGGAAAATGCAGACGCGATCTCCCTGCTGCTGCTTCCGGCGACGGTATCTCTTGCGCTTTTGATCTATCGAAAACGCGCTCTTTTGAAAAAATACCTTCTACCGGTCATAGCGGGGTGCCTGTGCGCGTCCCTTTCTTCCGTGTTCAGCGTTATAATCCTCTGCAAAATCTTCTCCTTGGATGAAAAGCTCACAGCATCCCTGATACCGAAATCCGTCACAACGCCAATTGCGATGGAAATATGCGGAAATCTTTCCGGGATCGTGCCTGTGACCGTCGCGGCCGTCATATTCACCGGTATCCTCGGCGCGCTTTTCTCGCCGCTTCTTATCCGTATCTTTAAAGTCAACGATCCCGTAATACAGGGCCTTGCCATAGGATCGTCAAGCCACGCGATCGGAACATCCAAAGCGGTCGAACTCGGCGAGATACAGGGCGCGATGAGCGGCATCGCAATATGCATATCCGGCATCCTGACGGTGCTGATATCCATGTTCCTATGATCTTTAAAAATGATGTCTCTGCATACTCAAAATTCTTGTCTGATTCTCATTGAAATATTTTAGGAGGGCATATCCTATATGAAAAAACTCTGCTGTCTTTTCACTGTGCTTGCGGTGCTTCTGTCCGATGTTATGTGCGCGGCGGTCGCCTATAATTACCGCGGCATGCTTTGCGGGATCGAACATGCCGGTTTCAGTGCGCCCGCAAATATCGCATTTCTCGGCGCTATTCCGTTTTTGGCAGGCATCTTGGTATGCGCCGTGCTCGCTATGGTTTTTTTCAAAAAAGCAAAATGATGGCCACTTGTATCGCATAGGTTTACAAATGATAAAGAGCATACATCGCCCTTGATATATAAATGGCATGTATGCTCTTTTTTATACACGCGACCGCGTCTAAGCAAAAGACAAGGAAAACGGATAATTATCCCGTTTTCCTTGTCTTTTATGGCGGGAGTATGTGGGGATCGAACCCACCTAAGCAATTCTTCATCACTTTCACTGGTTTTGAAGACCAGGGGGCACACCAGCACCCATCTACTCCCATATCTATAATAGATTAAATGAATATATTAACTTTTGTATTATAGCATATTTCTATCTGACCGGCAAGGTTTTTTAAGCTGTCCTTGTAAAAATATCCTATTGAGCAAGTATCCGGCTGTCTCCGATTTTTTTGGTCAGTTTTATCCTATCCCAGTATTCGATTATAAATACCGCGTATTTCCTCGAAGTGCCCAGTATATCACGAAGCTCTCCCAGGGTTATCTGGGAATGCTCTGCTACAAATCCGCGCATTTTTTCGACCGCCGCGTCGTAATGCTTTATATGGAAGCATATCTGCGGCGCGACAAGTACAAGAGTCCCATCCGATATCATCGCGTCAAGCACCTGTTTTGCGGTGTTCGCATCCTTGCCGAACGCGGCGCATATCTCGTCGGTCGTCTTGACTTCGTATCCGTCGTCCATGTATGTTTTTTCGATCTTTTCTTTTATATCCGCATGCTTTTCGCTGTATTTCGGCTCAAAGCCGAAAAGCGCCACCGTTCCGGAAAATTTTATGAGTTTTGCGCTCTCAAAGCATCTCAAGACTCCGTCGCATAAAGAAGCGTCCTTTAAAGAAGGGATCTTCCCGCGTATCTCATCTTTTTTCATACCCGTGCGCAGCGGATATGTCTCGTGATATTTCTCAAGAAGCTCTTGCAGCTTTTTGAAAATCGAGTTCAAGTATTCCCATGTTGCAAAGTGTTTTTCTGTGACTTCCGCGACCTTTCCGGAAGAAACAAGCTCCTCCATCTCAGAAGAAACCGATTCCTCGTCTTTAGACAGCTTTTTCCCCAAAGCTTTTATATCGCAAAAACCCAGATCTTCGATCGCCTGAAGCAGCAAATCGTTTTGCGAGCCTGATTCTTTTATCGAAAGCGCTTTTATAACGTCTTCCGCGTGTCTCTTGTGTTTTTTGGGGTTTGCATCGAGAACGACTCCTCCGCCGATGGTTTCAAGCGGGGAATAAAATCTGATAACAAAATTGTCGCCGTTCTTCGCGGCTATCTTTTCATTTATCCTTATCTGCGCATAACCCGATTCCCCCGGGGTCAAGGCGTCTTTATCCAGCAGCACGACCTTGGAAAGCACCTCTCTCGAGCCGTGGTATAAATGCACCTGCATCCCGTTTGTGACGGTCCTGTTCGAAGCTTCAAGCACCTTAAGCCTAACGTCGAGCATCATTGATGTGGTCATCGAATCCGGTTTCGCGATGACGTCGCCGCGTTTTATGTCGCTTTTCTTTACTCCCGCAAGGTTTATAGCCACCCTCTGCCCTGCAAACGCCTCGTTTTTATCCTGGCTGTGCACCTGGATATTCCTTACCTTTGTCTTGATCTCTTCCGGATATATAACGGCGTCGTCTCCTGTCGCGACCGTTCCCTCGATCAGCGTGCCCGTTATTACAGTCCCGAACCCGTCTACGGAAAACACCCTGTCCACGGGCAGTCTGAATGCGCACCGCATGTTCTTCTCGTCCGCATTCGCGATAAGCTCTGAAAGTTTGCTTTTAAGTTTCTCTATACCGTCTCCCGTATACGCCGAGACCGGGATCACCGGGGCGTTTTCAAGGAAGCTTCCCTTCATTTCCTTCTTTACTTCCTCGACGACAAGTTCAAGCCAATCCTTGTCGACAAGATCGGTCTTGGTCACAACGACAAGGCCTTTCTTTATATTCAAAAGAGAAAGGATGCCCAGATGTTCCCTTGTCTGCGGCATGACGCCCTCGTCCGCCGCGACGATCAGCATGGCGATGTCTATCCCGCCCGCGCCGGCAAGCATGTTTTTTATAAATTTTTCATGCCCAGGCACGTCGATTATGCCCGCGCGCTGCCCGCCGGGAAGATCTATATACGCAAATCCCAGCTCGATCGTTATTCCGCGCTTTTTTTCTTCCTTCAATCGATCTGTGTCGATGCCGGTAAGCGCTTTTATCAGCAATGTCTTGCCGTGATCCACATGTCCGGCCGTGCCTATGATAACATTTTTCATATTATCCCCCGCGAAGAATTTTTTATTTTGAACAAACAGCTTGTATATCTTCCGCTATTTCTTCGAAATCCCGCGCGTCTATCGTGCGCACATCCAATATCAGTCTGTCATGGGCGATCCTCGCGATGACCGGCTTTGAAAGCTTTCTAAGCCGCATTTCCATCGCATCGACGGTCATTTTTTCTGGCAGGATCGAGACCACATACGTATCAAGCATCTGTGTCGGGACCGACCCCCCTCCGACCTGCCCCTGATCCTTCTCAACGGTGCATGATATCGGAAGACCCTTTTCAGATATCGCCGCCGAAAGTGCATTCGCCTTCTCAAAAAGCCCTTCCTGTGAGATGGCTAACATCGCGACCGTCGGTATCTTTGCAAACGCCGTCTTTGGTTCAAGATACTGCCTAAGCGTCGCCTCAAGCGCCGCAAGCGTCATTTTATCGACCCTTACCGCCCTCGCCAGCGGATTTTTCCTGATCAAATCTATATATTTTTTCTTGCCTATTA
>Ga0079305_1000207_pt1 | contig 140532 bp, 123 predicted proteins | sample LMS_cellobiose_e_FD_79183 | JGI IMG/M metagenome (GOLD analysis project Ga0079305, IMG submission 79183) | Rumen-fistulated moose microbial communities from Alaska, USA - LMS_cellobiose_enrichment | ecosystem: Host-associated > Mammals > Digestive system > Stomach > Rumen fluid ...
CGCACGATTTCGCCAGTCTTGACAAGGGTCTCGAGCGAATCCTCAAAGCCCTCTCTGTCCGCGCCCGAAAGCAGCGCGGAGACCGATATCAGTTTATCCTCCGGAATAAAGCAGTGGCCGTTGTTCCTGTTGTGGCGCAGCTCGAAAAGAAGCGCCGCCTCGAGCCGCTCGGGCGCGTCGCTCTCGATTCCCATATTGGCCGCGAGCGAATCGGCGAGGGAAAAATCGCCGCCGAAGTATTCGTCGGCCAGTATGTACGGATTGTTCCTTATCAGCCTCTCGGCCGCCTCGCCGTAGCACTTATAGAGCTTTAGCGCATAAAGCGGAGATACGCCGTAGGCCGCGAGGTATTCTATGAGCTTTCTGACTCCCTCGCGCTCGTTGAACTCTCTGCCTATCTCGGCGGCTCTTTTGGCCGTTATGCCCTTTATCTGCGCGAGCTTTTCGGGCTCCTGGGCGATAACGTCGAGCGCTCTCGCTCCGAAGCGCTCCACTATCGCCGCGGCCGTGGCCGGGCCTATGCCGTGAAGAACGCCTGAAGCCAGATAGTCCGTTATGGCCTCCGGCTCGAAGGGCAGGCGCCGTTCGGCCCGCTCGGCTTTGAACTGCTCGCCGTGCTGCGGGTGGACCGTCCACTCGCCCTCGGCGAAAAGCTCTTCGCCCGGCGCGCAGTGGGGTATGCAGCCGACTACAGTCACTATGCCTCCGCCGGCGTCAAGGCGCAGCACGGCGTAACCCGTTTCTCCGCTCTGGTAGACAACGGATACTATCCTTCCCTCAAGCTGCTCGTATTCGATTGGCCCGTTTTCGTCTGCCGCCATAAATGCTTCTCCGCCGCCTCGAAAGCCTCGCAGGGCGCGCAGATAACGATATCCGCGTCCTCTTTGGAGGCGATCTCGGCGATCCTCCTGTTCTCTTCGCTCATCGCCGTATCGGCGATGAGAATCATCATATTGAGCTCTGCCGAGCTTTTGGCCCGCCGTAGCGCCCTGAGCGTACGCTCAAGGGATCTTCCAGAGCCGTCAGTTATCACGGCCGCCTTCGGCGCCTCGCCTCGCAGCATGCCTCGCAGCGCGCCCGGGAGCCGAAACGCGGCGAAAATCGCCGCAAGCGCGAGCGCCGCGGCCAGCGCGCAATATAAACCGTTCATGACCGCACCTCCGAGCCATACTATGAGCCCGGGCGTGGCTTTGCCATTCGTTTCTTCAGCCCTTCAGGACTTTCTTCAGGTACTGGCCGGTATAGCTTTCCTCGCACGCGGCCACCTGCTCCGGCGTACCGCAGACAACGAGATTTCCTCCTTTGTCGCCGCCCTCGGGGCCGAGGTCTATTATATAATCCGCGGTTTTTATAACATCCAGATTATGCTCTATGACCACCACGGTGCTTCCGGAATCCACAAGGCGCTCGAGCACGTCTATGAGCCTGTGAACGTCCGCCGTGTGGAGCCCCGTCGTCGGCTCGTCGAGTACGTAAAAGGTTTTCTCGCTGCCGCGCTTTGAAAGCTCCGTCGCGAGCTTCACCCGCTGCGCCTCGCCGCCGGAAAGAGTAGTTGAAGACTGGCCGAGCTTTATATAGCCGAGACCCACGTCCCACAGAGTCTGCAGGCGGGCCTTTATCTTCGGCAGCGCGCTGAAAAAGTCCAGCGCCTCCTCCACCGTCATCTCCAAAACCTCGTGGATATTCTTGCCCTTGTACTTCACCTCGAGCGTTTCCCTGTTGTAGCGCTTGCCCTTGCAGACCTCGCAGGGCACGTAAACGTCCGGCAAAAAGTGCATCTCTATCTTCAGCAGGCCGTCTCCTGCGCAGGCCTCGCATCGGCCGCCGCGGACGTTGAAGGAGAATCGGCTGGCCTGGTAGCCCCTGGCCTTCGCGTCCTGCGTGGAGGCAAAGAGCTCGCGTATATCGTTGAAAAGGCCGGTATACGTCGCTGGATTGGAGCGCGGCGATCGCCCTATTGGCGACTGGTCTATGGAAATGATCTTGTCCAGATGCTCAAGGCCCTCTATCCTGTCGTGCTTTCCGGGGCGGGTCTTTGCGCGGTTGAGCTTGTTTGCCAGCTCGTTGTAGATTATCTCGTTTACGAGCGAGGATTTGCCGCTGCCGGAAACGCCCGTAACGCAGGTAAAGGTGCCGAGCGGTATGGAAACATCTATGTTCTTGAGGTTGTTTTCCTGCGCGCCGAAGACCTTCAGATATTCTCCGCGGCCGGTTCTTCTCTCTTCCGGCACGGGCACCTTCTTCGCTCCGCTGAGGTACTGCCCCGTTATGGACTCCGGGCATTTTTCTATCTCTTCGGCCGTGCCCGCACAGACGACTTTTCCGCCGTGCACCCCCGCGCCAGGGCCTATATCCACTATATAGTCAGCCGCGCGCATGGTCTCCTCGTCGTGCTCAACGACTATGAGGGTGTTGCCTATGTCGCGCAGGCGGCGGAGAGTATCGAGCAGCTTGCCGTTGTCGCGCTGGTGCAGGCCTATGCTCGGCTCGTCGAGGATATACAAAACGCCCACGAGCGAGGAGCCTATCTGCGTGGCGAGGCGTATCCTCTGGCTCTCGCCGCCGGAGAGCGAGCCCGCCTGCCGCGCGAGAGTGAGGTATTCAAGGCCGACGCTCTTGAGAAAGCCGAGCCTCGCCTTAATCTCCTTCATAATGCTTTCGGCTATGATCGCTTCGCCCGGCGAAAACGTGAGGGAATCCGCAAAGCTCAGCGCCTCGCTCACCGAGAAAGCGCAGAAATCCGCTATGCCTATATCGCCCACGGTGACGGCGAGCATCTCGTCCCGCAGTCTTTTCCCGTGGCACTTCGGGCACTCGTGCTCCGACATGCACTGCTCTATCTCCCAGCGCACGCTCTGGCTCTGAGTCTCCTTATAGCGGCGGGTGAGGTTGTTTATTATCCCCTCAAATGGCTGGGTCAGAGTACCCACGCCGCGCTCGCGCTCATAGCGAAGCTGCAGCTTTTCCCCGCCGGTGCCGTAAAGCAGGGCGTGCAGCGCCTCCTTGGAAAAATCCTTTATGGGCGTGTTGAGCTTGAAGCCGTACTTCTTGCCCAGCGCCTCGTAGTACATCCTTGCTATGCTGTCGTTTTTGGCGTTGCCCCAGCCGCTGGCGGTTATGGCGCCGTCCATTATGGAAAGCTCCCTGTTCGCTATAACGAGGTCCGGGTCGACGCTGAGCTCTATGCCGAGCCCGCCGCACTTCGGGCAGGCGCCGTAGGGCGCGTTGAAGGAAAACATGCGCGGCGCGAGCTCCTCTATGCTTATGCCGCAATCCTCGCAGGCGTAGTTCTGAGAAAAGACTATGTCCCGCCCCTCGTCCGGCAGCTCTATTATGACTATGCCGCCGGCGAGCGCGCCGGCTGTCTCCACGGAATCCGTGAGGCGGCGGCCTATGCCTTCTTTTATTATCAGGCGGTCGACCATTATCTCGATATGGTGCTTTATGTTCTTATCGAGCTTGATTTCGTCGGAAAGGTCGTAGACGTTTCCGTCCACCCTCGCGCGCACGTAGCCCGATTTCTTCGCGTCCTCAAAGACCTTCTGGTGCTCGCCCTTGCGCCCGCGGATTACCGGCGCGAGGACCTGTATCCTCGTTCTCTCCGGCAGGGCCATTATCTGGTCCACTATCTGGTCCACGCTCTGCTGCTTTATCTCCTTGCCGCACTTCGGGCAGTGCGGATGGCCGACTCTCGCCCAGAGAAGGCGCAGATAGTCGTATATCTCCGTAACTGTTCCCACGGTTGAGCGCGGGTTGCGCGAGGTGGTCTTCTGGTCTATGGATATCGCGGGGGAAAGCCCGTCGATATAGTCGACGTCCGGCTTTTCCATCTGCCCGAGAAACTGCCTCGCGTAGGAGGAAAGCGACTCGACGTACCGCCTCTGCCCCTCGGCGTAGATGGTATCGAAGGCAAGGGAAGATTTCCCGCTGCCCGAAAGCCCGGTAAAGACTATGAGCTTGTCGCGCGGGATCTCGAGGTCGATATTTTTAAGATTGTTGGCTCTCGCGCCCTTTAAAACGATGTTTTCACGCATTTGTCTGCCGCTCTGCCTCATTCTCTCCGCTCAGTCTGGACGAATTGGCCAGCATGAGCTTTATTCTGTTTTCCTGGTTTATCCTCGTTGCGCCGGGATCGTAATCCACGGCGACTATGTTCGAATTCGGGTAATCGTCCTTGAGCCGCCGTATCATGCCCTTGCCGACCACGTGGTTCGGCAGGCAGCCGAAGGGCTGCGTGCATACGATATTGTTCGTGCCGCTCTCTATGAGCTCGAGCATCTCGGCCGTGAGCAGCCAGCCCTCGCCCATTTTGTTGCCCTCGCCGAGGTATTTTCCCGCCAGCTCCCTGAGATGGGCGAAGGGCTCCGGCCTTCTGAACTGCGGGTAGGCGCGCAGCGCCTCGCCCATGGCGTTCTGGCATTTCTGCGCGTACCTGCGCAGAAGGCCCGCCGCGAACTTCTTGAGCCTCAGCCCGCCGTAAAGGTCCACGTCCGCCTCGCGGTTGTAGATCTTGAAAATGACGAAGTCCATCAGCCCCGGGACAACCGCCTCGGCTCCCTCGCTGAGCAAAAAGTCCTCAAGGTTGTTGTTTCCGAGCGGGGAGTATTTTACGTATATCTCCCCCACGACGCCGACGCGCGGCTTCTTTTCCTTCTTCAGCTCGATCTTCGCGAAATCGGCGGCTATGCGGTCGAAATTCGCGCGGAGAGTTTTATATCTGAGCGCGCCGCGGGCGTTGAAGCCGTTTACGAGCTCGTCCTGCCAGCGCTGAACGAGAGCATCCGTCTCGCCCTTGTTGACCTCGTAAGGCCGCGTCTGGTTGGCGAGAAGGATTATTATATCGCCGTAGATTATGGAAAAAAGGAACTGCATTATGAGCCTCAGCGAGAGCTTGAAGCCGGGATTTCGCTCAAGGCCCGAAAGGTTGAGCGATATCACCGGCACCTGCTCGAGCCCGGCTTTTTTCAGCGCCTTGCGCAGCAGGTGGATATAGTTCGAGGCGCGGCAGCCGCCGCCCGTCTGCGTTATGAGAAGGGCAGTTTTGTCCTTGTCGTACCTGCCGCTGTTGACGGCGTCTATAAACTGGCCGATAACGAGCAGCGCGGGGTAACACGTGTCGTTGTGAACGTACTTGAGCCCCGTGTCCACGATGCCGCGGTGGTTCGTATTGAGCGTTTCGCATTTATAGCCCTGCAGCTCCAGGCACTTGCGCATCATGGCAAAGTGCACCGGGAGCATCTGCGGCAGGAGGATGGTATATTCCTTTTTCATCTCCTTGGTGAAAAGGAGCCTGCCGTTTTTATCGTAAACGAGCTTTGCCATCACGCACCCGCCTTCTTTTCCCTTGCCTCCATGGCCGCCACGAGGCTCCTGAGCCTTATGCGCACGGCGCCCATGTTGCTTATGTCGTCTATCTTAATCTGCGTGTAGAGCTTCCCGTGGCTCTCGAGGATATCTCTCATCTCGTCGCCGGTGATGGCGTCCGTGCCGCAGCCGAAGGAGACGAGCTGCATGAGCTCCATATCCGGGTTTTCGCATACGTACTTCGCCGCGGCGTACATTCTGGCCTGGAAGGTCCACTGGTTGAGCACCTTCACGCTCTGCCTGCCGCCGAGCGGGGCGAGAACATCCTCCGATATGAGAACAAGGCCGAGCGAGCCGGCAAGCTCGTCTATGCCGTGGTTAATCTCGGGGTCTATGTGATAGGGCCTGCCTGCGGCGACGAGGATCTTTCTTCCCTCGGCGCGGGCCTGCGCTATCATCTCCGCGGCCCTGGCGCGGTTTTCGGAAGTATACTTCGCGTAGGCCGCGTAAGCCTTCTTCACGGCCGCGGCCGTTTCCTTTTCCGGAACGCCGAACTGCTCCGCCATATAGGCCTTCATGCGCTTTTCAAAATCCTTCGGCCTGTGCAGGCCGACGTAGGGCATGAGGTACTTCACCGAGCTCAGCGCCGGGATGTTCGCGCCGATAAGCTCCGGATAATATGCCACGACCGGGCAGTTGTAGTGGTTGTCGCTTAGACTCTCGTCGAAGTTATACGGCATGCAGGGGTAGAAGATCGTGTCTATCCCCTGCTCAACGAGCGCCATGATGTGCCCGTGCGCCAGCTTTGCCGGGTAGCACACGGTATCGGACGGTATCGTGCGCTGGCCCTTTATATAGAGCTTTCTGGAGGATTCGGGCGAAAGCACGACCTCGAAATCCAGCGCCGTGAACAGCGCGAACCAGAAGGGCAGGTTTTCGTACATATTCAGGACGAAGGGTATGCCTATCTTTCCTCTCGCGCCCGTGCCCTCTCCCATGCCCTGAAGGGCTCTGAGCCGCTCGTACTTGAAGCGGTACATATTCGGGAGCTTCTCTTTTTTATCTCCGAGCGGGCGCGAGCAGCGGTTGCCGGAAATGAACTTCCGGCCGGAATCGAAGACGTTTACGGTGAGCGCGCAGTGGTTCGTGCACAGCCCGCAGTTCGTGGGCGTGGCTTTATGCGTGAAGCTCTCGAGCTCCTGCCGCGAGCGCAGGTTCGAGACCTCGAGCCCCGCGTCGCGCGCCGTGAGCGCCGCGCCGTAGGCCCCCATGAGCCCGGCTATCACCGGCCGCGTGACCTCCCTGCCTATCTCTCTTTCAAAGGCGCGCAAACCGGCGTCGTTCAGGAAGGTGCCTCCCTGCACGACTATGTTTTTCCCCAGACTGTCCGCCGAGGCGGCGCGGATGACCTTATAAACGGCGTTTTTGACTATCGAGACCGAGAGCCCCGCGGAAATATCGCCGACGGTGGCTCCCTCCTTCTGCGCCTGCTTTACGGAGGAATTCATGAACACCGTGCAGCGCGAGCCGAGGTCCACCGGGTTTTTGTCGAAAAGACCAAGCTTCGCGAAGGACGCTATATCGTAGCCGAGCGCCTTGGCGAAGGTCTCTATAAAGCTTCCGCAGCCGGAGGAGCAGGCTTCGTTTAGCATGATGCTGTCCACGGCGCCGCCGCGGATCTTGAAGCATTTCATATCCTGCCCGCCGATGTCTATGATAAAGTCAACGTCCGGCTTGAAGTGCCGCGCGGCGCGGTAGTGCGCCATGGTCTCGACAAGGCCGATATCAATGCCGAAGGCGTTTTTCATGAGCTCCTCGCCGTAGCCCGTTACGGCGCTGCCAGCTATGCGGATATCAGCCGTGCACCTGGAGTACATCTCCTTAAGCATCGTAAGCACGGCCGTGACGGGGCTGCCTGAGTTTGAGCCGTAGCTCGTGTGAAGCAGCTTCCCCTCAGGGGTTATGAGAACGAGCTTGGTAGTCGTGCTGCCGGCGTCTATGCCCAGATAGGCCGGCCCGGAATATGAGCTTATATCCGCCGTTTCGGGGGCCGCGCGGCTGTGCCGCTCTGTGAATTCACGGTATTCCTCCTCCGTCTCGAAAAGCGGCTGCATGGTACGCGTGAGCTCGGAGCTTCCGGCTGAGGCGGTCAGCTTTGAAAGCACGGTCTCATAGTCCGTCTCCGAATACGCTCCGGCGCAGATCGCCGCGCCTATGGCGGCGAAGCAGTCCGCATTCTCGGGGAAAACGGCGTGCTCGGAGTCGAGATCAAGCGTTTCTATAAAGCGCTGCCGCAGGCCCTTGAGGAAGGTGAGCGGGCCGCCGAGGAAAACTATCTTCCCCGCGAGCTCCCTGCCCTGCGTGAGCCCGGCTATGGTCTGGTCCACCACGGCCTGGAATATCGAGGCGGCCACGTCCTTCTTGCTGCCGCCCTGGTTGAGGATCGGCTGGATATCGGACTTGGCGAAAACGCCGCAGCGCGAGGCTATGGGATATATCTTCTCGTGCTCGAGCGAGAGCTCGTCCAGCTCCTGCGTGGAGACGTTCAGCAGCGTGGCCATCTGGTCTATGAAAGCTCCGGTGCCGCCGGCGCAGGAGCCGTTCATGCGCTCCTCAAGCCCGCCGGAGAAGAAGATTATCTTTGCGTCCTCTCCGCCGAGCTCAATAACGGCGTCCGTATCCGGGATATACTTCTCCACGGCCGCGGCCGTGGCGTACACCTCCTGCACGAAGGGCAGCTCCGCGCGCTTGGCGACGCCCAGACCGGCAGAGCCCGTTACGGCGACTCTGAGCCGCTTTCCCTTCAAAAGCTCCGATACCGCCTCCAGCTGCTGCGCGGCCTTTTCGCGCACCTTGGAAAAATGGCGCTCGTACGCTCTCGAAATGAGCTCTCCCCGCTCGTCCATCACCACGGTCTTTACCGTAGTGGAGCCTATATCTATTCCCAGCAAATAAGCCATTTGATCCTCCAAAACGAAACGATGAATAACGCGCAGGGGCAGAAAAAACCTATCATATTATTATACATTGCCGCTTCTCTTTTTTCAATATAAAACTCCGCATAACCCCCTGGAGTATTTTTAACCCGCGGGGCGCGCCCGCCTGCCTTGAACATGGGCGCGCGCTGTGCTATACTTGTAAAAATTACGGAGGTGCGAAATGAGCTATAAAACCGATTTCATAGAATTCATGGCCCTGTCGGGCGTGCTGCTCTTCGGCGACTTTACGACTAAAAGCGGCCGCAAGACCCCTTACTTCATAAACACCGGCAACTACAGGACCGGCTCACAGATAGCCAAGCTCGGCGATTTTTACGCCGAATGCATAGCCGAGAGCGGAGAAAAGCCGGATGTTCTCTTCGGCCCGGCCTACAAGGGCATACCGCTCGCCGTCGCGGCTGCGGGCTCTCTCTACCGCCGCTTCGGCCGCGACCTTCCCTACTGCTTCAACCGCAAGGAGGAAAAGGACCACGGCGAGGGCGGCTCGCTCATAGGCCACAAGCCGCAGAGCGGCGAGAGTGTAGCCGTCATCGAGGACGTCGTCACGGCCGGCACCGCCATGCGTGAAACCGCGGCTCTCTTCTCCGCCATGCCGGGAGTAAAGCTCGCCTCTCTCTTCGTTTCCGTCGACCGTATGGAAAAAGGCCCCGGCGGGCGCTCCGCGCTCGACGAGCTCAGGGACGAGATGGGCATAAAAATCTATTCCATCGTGACCGTGAAGGACATAATCTCCGCCCTTCACAACAAGGAAGTTGAGGGCAGAGTTTTCATCGACGACGCCATGCTCCGCAGCATGGAGGATTATCTCGGAAAGTACGGAAGCTGATTTAAGGACGGTGCAGTAAATGGCCAAGCCTGACGGCGGAGAAAACATACACGCGAATCATCGCCGGCGCATTAAGGAAAAGTACATAGAGCACGGGCTTGACGTTTTCGCGGACCACGAGGTCCTTGAGCTGATACTCACCTTCGCCATCCCGCGGATGGACGTAAATCCCACCGCTCACGCTCTGCTCAGGCACTTCGGATCGCTCAGGGCGGTCTTCCGCGCGAGCGTTGAGGAGCTCTGCGAGGTGGACGGCATAGGCGAAAACGCCGCCGTATTGATATCGCTTTTCAATCCCGTATACCGCCGGGCCGAGATATCCCGCGCCGACGCGCCGGAAAAGGTCCGGGGCGTGGCCGCCGCTGGCGCGCTGCTCGGGCGCTATTATATCGGCCTTCGCGACGAGACCGTCTACGCCATGGCGCTTGACGCGCATATGAACGTTCTACGCGTAAAGCAGCTTTTCCGCGGCACCTTCAACAGCGCCCAGATAAGCATACAGAAGGTGCTGGAGCTTGCCATATCCACCGGCGCGGCGTTCATGATAATATCGCACAACCACCCGGGCGGCTACGCCCTTCCCTCCGACGAGGATATTGATACCACCCATAGGCTCGAAAGCGCGCTCGACGCCGTTGGCGTGCGCCTTGTGGACCATCTCATTTTCGCGGACGACGGCGATTTCGTCTCCCTTGCCGACAGCAACGCCCTCGACACTCTGAAAAGACAGGATTAATCAATATGGATCGATTCAAGGTCATAAGCGAATACAAGCCCGCCGGCGACCAGCCCCAGGCTATAGACGCGCTCGCCGCCGGCATAGAAAACGGGCTCAACGAGCAGACGCTTCTGGGCGTCACCGGCTCCGGCAAGACCTATACCATGGCGAAGGTCATAGAGCGCGTGAACAGGCCAACGCTCGTTCTCGCGCACAACAAGACCCTTGCGGCGCAGCTCTGCTCGGAATTCAGGGAATTTTTCCCTGAAAACGCCGTTGAATACTTCGTGTCTTATTACGACTATTATCAGCCCGAGGCCTATATAGCGCACACCGACACGTATATCGAAAAGGATTGCGCGATAAACGATGAGATCGAGCGCCTGCGCCACTCGGCCACGTCCTCTCTCTTCGAGCGCAGGGACGTGATAGTGGTCTCTTCGGTCTCCTGCATATACGGCCTCGGCGACCCGCTGGATTATTCCAACATGGTAGTCTCCGTGCGCGAGGGCCAGCGGCGCGACCGGGACGAGATACTCAAAAAGCTGGTCGAAATACGCTACGAGCGAAACGATCTTTCCTTTGAGCGCAACAAGTTCCGCGTCCGCGGCGACACCATAGAGATATTCCCCGTCTACTCGCGCGACACCGCCATAAGGATAGAATTTTTCGGCGACGAAATAGACAGGATAAGCGAGATAAACGTAGTCACGGGCGCGCCGCTGCGCCGCGTGGCTCACGCGGCCATATACCCCGCCTCGCACTATGTAACCACTCCGGAAAAAATGGAGCGCGCCATAGTGAACATAAAAAAAGAGCTGTTCGAGCGCCTTGAATACTTCGAGGCGAACAACATGCTCGTTGAGGCCCAGCGCCTGAAACAGCGCACGGAATACGATATCGAGATGATGCGCGAGCTCGGCTACTGCACCGGCATAGAGAACTATTCCCGCGTCATCAGCGGCCGCGCCCCGGGTTCCGCGCCGATGACGCTGCTCGACTATTTCCCGAAGGATTTCCTGCTCTTCGTAGATGAATCGCACGTCACTCTCCCGCAGGTGCGCGCCATGTACGCGGGAGACCGCGCGAGGAAGGAATCGCTCGTGCGCTACGGCTTCCGCCTGCCGAGCGCTTTTGACAACCGCCCGCTTAATTTCGACGAATTTCTCAGCCGCGTGAATCAGGCGGTTTATGTAAGCGCGACGCCGGGCGAATTCGAGTATTCTCGCTCGGGCCAGGTGGTGGAACAGATAATCCGCCCGACCGGCCTTCTCGACCCGAAGATAAGCGTGCGCCCCGTGGAAGGCCAGATAGACGACCTCATAGGCGAAATAAACGCGCGCGCCGAAAGGCACGAGCGCGTGCTCGTCACCACGCTGACGATAAAAATGGCCGAGTCGCTGACCTCCTATCTCCTGAACGCCGGCATCCGCGTGCGCTACATGCACCACGATATAGGCGCCATAGAGCGAATGGAGATTATCCGCGATCTACGCCTTGGCGAGTTCGACGTTCTCGTGGGCATAAACCTTCTGCGCGAGGGGCTCGATCTGCCGGAGGTCTCGCTCGTGGCGATACTCGACGCCGACAAGCAGGGCTTTTTGCGCAGCACCGTATCTCTCATACAGACCATCGGCCGCGCCGCGAGAAACGCCGAAGGCTGCGTTATAATGTACGCCGACAGCATAACCCCCTCCATGCGCAGCGCCATAGACGAGACCGAGCGCCGCCGCGCGAAGCAGGAGGCCTTCAACGAGGCCAACGGCATAGTTCCGAAGACTGTCGTAAAGAGCGTGCGCGATCTGATAGAGATCTCCCGCAGCGAAAGCGAAACGAAGCGCCAGGGCGTGCGCATGACGGAAAGAGAAAAAGAGCAGACCATACGCGAGCTCAAAAAGGAAATGGAGCAGGCCGCCAAGATGCTGGAGTTCGAATACGCCGCCATACTGCGCGACAGGATAGTAAAACTCAGCGGCAGGGCAAAGCTGTAACCTTTGTTACCGTTTGTTGTTGTCAAAAGTGCGATGGGTCTATATTATATCCGTAACGAGGTGTTAGAATGAAGAGGATCGTTACGATACTTATCGCTCTTATCGTCGGCATAGCGATAGGCTTTGCCGCTTATATGCTGGTTTTCGGTAATTTTTTAAAAAAGCCCGCTGCCGCTCCCGCGCAGCCTCCCGCCTCAAGCACGGCCGTGCAGCCGCTTGAGGAAGACAGCTTCCTCGGCCTTGCCACAAATGTTCTCGCCTGCATAGAGGCAAGAGACTGGGCCGCGCTCTCCGGCTACGTGCATCCCGAATACGGGGTTGTCTTCGTTCCCTACTCCACAATAAACCTCAGCGCCAACAAGTGCTTCACGGCGGCGGACGTAAAAAGCTTCGGCAGCTCCGCAGACGTATACGTCTGGGGTGTGTACGACGGCACCGGCGAGCCCATAAGCCTTACGGTGGCCGATTATTTCACAAAGTTCGTATATGACCGCGATTATCTTACCGCGCCGATAATGAGCATCGATCATATACTACAGACGGGCAACTCCCTGGAGAACATATCCGAGGTCTTCCCCAACTGCCGCTATGTGGAGTTCCATTTTCCGGGCACGGAGGAGCTCGGCGGGCTCGACTGGAGCACGCTGCGCCTCGTATTTGAGGAATATAACGGCAAAATGATGCTCACAGCCATAATCCACTCCCAGTGGACAATCTGAAAACCTTGCGATAAAAGAAAAAAGCTCCCGCTTCAGCAGAAGCGGGAGCTTTGATTTTCATCTCATTTTGAATTGAAGAACTTGAAGATATCGCCGTCGTCTATCTCAAACTCCGTCTTCGCGGGCTTGACCGGCTCCTGCGCGGCGGGAGCGGCCTGCTTCGGCGCATCGATCTTGTTGAGGATGGAGGCGAAGGGATTCTCAGCCTTCTCTTCGGCCTTCTTGGCCTTCATTTTTTCCTCGAAGCCCGTGGCGATGACCGTTACTCTCATCTCATCGTCCATGGTATCGTCGAACGCGGCGCCGAAGATGATGTTCGCTTCGGGATGCGCGGACGCCTGGATGATGCCGGCCGCGGTCTCTACTTCCTCGAGGCCCATGTTCGCGTCGCCCGTGATATTTACGAGCACGCCCCTGGCGCCGTCGATAGAGGTTTCCATGAGCGGGCTGGCGATGGCGGCCTTCGCCGCATCCTCCGCCTTGCCCTTGCCGGCCGCGTGGCCTACGCCCATGTGGGCATAGCCGGCGTTCTGCATGATGGTTGTGACGTCGGCAAAGTCGAGGTTGATGAAGCCTGTATTCTTAATGAGGTCTGAAATGCTTGTGACAGCCTGGCGAAGAACGTCGTCGGCTATTTCGAACGCGTTTGCGAAGGTCACCTTCTGGTCGGTGGCGTATTTGAGGCGGTCGTTCGGGATAATGAGCAGCGAATCGACCTTGCCGAGCAGAGTCTCTATGCCGAGGTTGGCCTGCTCCATGCGCTTTTTGCCCTCAAAGCTGAAGGGTCTTGTAACTACGCCTACTGTAAGTATGCCGGTCTCGCGGGCGATATCGGCGACTATCGGAGCCGCGCCCGTGCCGGTGCCGCCGCCCATGCCGGCGGTAATGAAGACCATATCCGCGTCTTCGAAGGACTTGGCAATACTGTTGCGGCTCTCTTCTGCCGAACGCTTGCCTATTTCGGGATCAGAGCCCGCGCCCTGCCCGTGCGTGAGCTTTTCGCCTATCTGAATCTTCTGGGTTGCATTGGATACAGCAAGTGCCTGCTTATCCGTATTTATGGCGATGAATTCAACGCCCTTTGTACCGGACTGCACCATTCTGTTGACAACGTTATTTCCTGCTCCGCCTACTCCGACGACTTTGATTGTGACCACATTATCCGGTCCTGTATCAAGCGTAAACATGCTCAGACCTCCACACAATTTATTGTTAATCCTTCAACACGGACGCCGGGGAATGGACGCCGTGAAAAGATATTCTCGGGATGGATATATATTATCCTTTTTTTGTGTTTCGGTCAATAGCTTTTTGTTTTTTATTTGTCATTTTTCTTTAATCATTTTCTGTGCATTTTGCCATACTGCACATCAGTATGGTATGAAATGCGCCTCCGCTGGATTAGAAAGATCGATAGTGCCCTCGGCGTTCGGCGCGAGGTTGTTCACTACCTCTCCGAGCATTATTATCTTGTCCTCGAGCTGAACGTTTCCGCCGAGCGAAACCACGAAGCGGCCGAGATAATCGAATTCCACGTTCGTGTGGTACAGCATGCTTATGTAGGTCACTCCTCCGGCCATTTCTCTTTCCTTCAGAAGGGTCAGCAGCGAGCGCAGATACGGCACCTTGAGCGAGCTGTTTTCCACGAAGGCCGCCGTGTCGCCGGCTACGGGCTGCAGAAGGTCTATGCCGAGTATCTTTATCAGTCCCTCGGCGCCGGCCTCGTCCTGCGTTTGCAGCAGCTTGCAGTTTTCATCCATTATCCATAGCCCGCGCGATGAATTCGCGCAGGCTATGGCCTGGCATTCGGTAACCTTTATCACCACTGTGGACGGCACGTCTCGCTTTATGTTTATCTCCCTGACCCAGGGAAAAGCGTCAAATATCTTTCTCGATATCTCGGATTTGCTTAAGGTAAATATGTTTCCGCCCTTTTCTATGCCGGCCGTCGCCTCTATCGCGGCCGGATCGCACATGACGCAGCCCTCGACCTTTACCTCCGAGACCCTGAAAAACAGAGTAATGCTCAGTATTATGGCCGCTATTATCACAACGACCGTTACGAGCGTATAGACCGTACGGCCCGTTCTGGAGCGTTTTCTTCTTTTTCTCTGTCTCCCTTCAGCCACAGTGCTGTCCTCCGTTCATCTTATATAGATTGCCTGCACGCGTCGGCTCCCAGAGCGGAAAGCTCTCCCGCCATGTCCTCATAGCCGCGGTCTATATGCCGCAGGCCCGAAATGAAGCTCTCTCCCTCCGCGCTCAGCGCCGCCACCGCAAGTGCGGCTCCGCCGCGCAGATCTGTAGCCTCCAGCTCGCAGCCGTGCAGCCTTTTGACTCCCGTAACTATCGCCACCTTGCCCTCTGTCTTTATGTCGGCGCCCATCCTTCTGAGCTCTCCGGCGTGGCGGTAGCGGTTTTCAAAAATGTTTTCCACAAATACGCTCGTGCCCTCGGCGCGAAGCAGTGCGCCCATAAGCGGGGGCTGGGCGTCGGTCGGGAAGCCGGGGTACGGCCGCGTCGCCACCGCGGGCGCCGCCTTGAGCGGAGCGCCGGATATGACGCGCAGCGAGCTTTTGCCCTCTCTTATTTCGCAGCCGGCCGCCGCGAGGACCTCCGATACTCTCCTTACGTGCTCCGGCTCCATGCTCTCAAGCTCAATATCGCCGCCGGCCGCGGCCGCGGCGCTCATATAAGTTGCGGCGGCGATCCTGTCCGGCAATACGGTGTGTTCGGCGCTTCTGAGCCTTATCGGCCCCTCGGCGGTTATCACAGGCGTTCCCGCGCCTGCTATCCTCGCTCCGAGAGAAACGAGATACCTCGCGAGGTCCGCTATTTCGGGCTCGCAGGCGGCGTTGCTGATAACGGTCTCGCCCTCGCAGCAGCAGGCGGCGAGCATGGCGTTTTCCGTTGCGCCGACGCTGGGCCCGGCAAGGTTTATGCGCGCGCCGGTGAGTTTTCTCCCCGCAGAGCAGAAAATGCTGCCGTTTTGCTCGCTTATCTCCGCGCCCATGGCGCGCAGGGCGGCGATATGCATATCTATCGGTCTCGGCCCGAGCTCGCACCCGCCCGGATACGAGAGCTTCGCCTCGCCGCAGCGGCCGAGTATGGCGCCGAGAAATATAACGGAAGAGCGCATCTCCCGCATCAGCTGATCCGGTATGTCGCATCTGTTCATACCGGAGGAATCCACTATTACGCTTTCTCCCTCCCGGCGCACGCTGCAGCCCAGATAGCGCAGTATGCGCGCGGCGGCGTCCACGTCGCTCAGGCGCGGACAGTTATGTATAACGCTCTCGCCTCCGGCGAGTATGGAAGCGGCGAGGATAGGCAGCGCGCTGTTTTTCGCGCCCTGTATCTTCAGCGAGCCCGAAAGCCTCCTGCCGCCTTTGATTCTCAGTACGTCCATTTCTTCTCCTCCGACACAGCCCTGAGGCCGAAAGTCCTTATTTCAGCCCATACTATGCGCTTGGAGACGGAATGTTTCAGTTCTTTTTATCCTGCGCGAGCCGCAGCACCTCGCCAGCGATGGTATCCGCGGCGTTCGCGCTGCCGGCTTTTTTCATTGCCGCGCACATATCGGAAAGTCGTTTTTCGTCGGAAAAAAGGTTTTTCAGCGTTTCGAAAAGGCCCTTCCCCGTCGCCTCCGCCTCGCGCACCATAACGGCGCCGCCGGCGTCGCGCATCAAAACGGCGTTTTTCTCCTGGTGGTTGTTCGTAACGTAGGGCGACGGCACGAGCACTGCCGCGTGCCCCGTGGCCGTGAGCTCCGCGAGAGTGGAGGCCCCGGCGCGGCACATTATAACGTCCGCCGCGGCCATAACGCGCGGCATATCGTAGATATAGGCGCGCAGGTCCGTCTGCGAAAATCCTTCTTTTCCGGCCTTTTTAAGAGCATTTTCCCTCATTCTCCGCGCATATTCCTCCCCGCTGCCGGAGGCGTGGATATGCCGGAAAGCGGGGTTCTTTTCATTTTCGGCTATGAGATCCTCGGTCACGGCGTTCATGTTCGAGGCGCCGAGCGAGCCCCAGAAGGAGACGAGCAGCTTTTCGCTCTCCTCTATGCCGAGCTCTTCTCGCGCCCTTTCGCGGGAATATTTCGCGAAGTCGCCGCGCACGGGAGTGCCGGTCACTATCACCTTTTCCTGCCTCTTATAGGCCTTCACGCAGCCCTCGAAGCCGACCATTATTACGTCCACGCTGTTTTCCAGCGCCCTGCTCGTAAGGCCGGGTACGGCGTTCGATTCGTGGATAAGCGTCGGGATGCCCATTTTTGCCGCCGTTTTCAGCACCGGATAGCATACGTATCCCCCCGTGCCGATAACAGCGTCGGGCCTGAATTCCCTTATCATTTTCCTCGCCTGAGCGCGGGAAAGAGAAATGTTCCGTACTGTCTTGAGATTATGGACTATATCCTTCGGCGCAAAGCTCCTGTGTATGCTCGTTATATCCACGGTGCGTATCTCATAGCCCTCGCGGGGAACAAGCTCCATCTCTATTCCGTCGCTCGTGCCGGCAAAGAGGAATTCGGATTCCGGCAGCAGCTCGCGAAGCCTGCCGGCAACGGCGAGCGCGGGATTTATATGCCCGGCGGAGGCGCCGCAGGCGAAAAGAAATCTCATATCCTCAGCTCCTTCAGCCCGCTTTTTTAACGGGTATTTCCCGGGAAATGCTGAGCATTATCCCGGTTTCGGCCAGCTGCAGCCAGAGGGCTGTGCCGCCGTAGCTGAAAAACGGAAGCGAAATGCCCGTGCAGGGCACGAGGTTCGTTATGACCGCCACGTTCAAAAACACCTGCAGCGCGAGCAGGGTGGTTATCCCCGTGGCGACGAGGGAACCGAATTTGTTCTTGGCGTTCATGGCTATCCAGTAGCCGCGGACTATGAGCATGGCGAAAAGCGCAAGTATCAGAAGCGCGCCCACAAAGCCCAGCTCCTCGCAGACCACGGAGAATATAAAGTCGTTGTGCTCCTCGGGGAGATAGAGGTATTTCTGCCTGCTCTGGCCGAGGCCGACTCCCAGCAGGCCGCCGGAGCCGACTGAATAGAGCGACTGCACCGTCTGCCAGCCGTCGCCTCTGAGATCGGAAAACGGGTCCTTCCAGGAGGCTATTCGCGCGGCCGCGTAGTCCATGTTCTTCACTATCACGAGCCCCGCCAGCAGTATCACTATCGCCGCTATGCCGAAATAGCGCAGGCGCGTGCCTCCGGCGAACATCATGGCCGCGCCGAGGGCGAGGATTATTATGGAGGCCGAAAGATGCGGCTCCAGAAGCAGAAGGCCGACTATTACGAGCATTACTATGCCGAAGGGCAAAACACCGTATTTAAAGGTCTTCATCTTATCGCCGAAGCGGCATATCATGGCCGCAAACAGCAGAATAAGCGCTATTTTCGCTATTTCCGAGGGCTGGAAGGTGGTAAAGCCGAGGCTTATCCATCTCTTAGCTCCGTTTACCCTCGTGCCTACCGCGGGCACGGCGCAGAGGAAGACCAGCGCGATCACCATCAGCAGCACGGAAAAGCGCCTGAAGGTGCTTACCTTGAAGCGCGAGACCAGAAGCATTATCATAAGGCCGCTCACGGCGAAAAGAGTCTGGCGCACGAAGTAATAGGTGGCGTTGCCGCCGGTAACGTGCTCGATATCGTAATAGGCTCTTGCAAAGCTCGCCGAGAGCACCATCACAACGCCCACCGCCAGCAGGATGATCGTTATCAGCAGGTACGGCAGATCCATGCTCCCGCGCCGGCTCCGCGTCTCCTCCCTGTAGTCGTTGAGCTGCATGCCCTTGTAGCTGCGCTCAGCGCCGGTCGGGATGTTTATGTTTTCCTCATTGTAATTTGCCATTTTCCGCCTCGCCTCCGGGACTTCAGAAGCTCCTTCCGGATACTCCGAAGAAATAGGTCACCGCCGCCATTACAAGCGAAATTGCCGTAAAGACGCATACTATCCTGTTCTCGCTCCAGCCGCCCATTTCAAAGTGATGGTGCAGCGGCGCCATGCGGAAAAGCCGCTTGCCGTGCGTCAGCTTGAAATAGATCACCTGCAGTATATCGGAAAGAGTTTCAACAACGTATATGAGCCCCACCGGAATGAGCACCAGCGGCATATCGCAGGCAAAGGCCATGCCGCACACGGCTCCGCCCAGGAAAAGCGAGCCCGTATCGCCCATAAACACCTTTGCCGGATGCGCGTTGAAGATGAGGAAGCCCGCCAGGCCGCCGAAAAGAGCCGCCGCGAAGATCCCAGTGCCGGTAAAGCTCCAGAGCAGGGATACCGCCGCGAAAAACAGCGCCACCGGCATGGTCACGCTCGTGGCGAGGCCGTCCACGCCGTCGGTTATGTTAACGGCGTTCACGCAGCCCACCATGACCAGCGCGGCGAATATGAGGTAGACTATCTCGGGTATTTTTACCGTAACGTTGAAAAACGGTATGTAAAGATGCGGGTGCAGATGCCCCATTACCTTGAGGATTATAACGAAGGCTATCGCCGCCGCGGCCTGCAGAGCCAGCTTCTGTATGGCCGTGAGACCGAGATTCTGCTTCTTTTTGAGCTTCTGGTAATCGTCCAGGAAGCCTATGAGCGCAAATATCAGCGCCAGCGCGAAAATGAGCAGGTGTCTCCAGTCGCCCGCGGCTATCCCCTGCCATATGCCTATGGCTATCATGGCGGCCGCTATGCCGGCTATGAATATCAGCCCGCCCATTGTGGGCGTTCCCTGCTTCGACATATGCCATACCGGCCCGTCTCCGCGTATGCTCTGGCCGGCTTTTTTCGCTCTGAGGTACGGTATCAAAAAGCGCGCCGTAACGCACGCTACAGCCATTGAAACGGCAAATGCGGCGATCATGTAAATCAGCATCTGTATTTCCCCTTACTGCTTTATCTTTTGAAATAATCGGCGACGATCTCTCTTTCGTCCATGTGGTGCTTCTCTTTGCCGATTATCTGATAGGTCTCGTGACCCTTGCCGGCGAGGATTATTACGTCCCCCGGCTGCGCGTTCTCGAGCGCGTACCAAATCGCCTCGCGCCTGTTTTCTATTACGGTATAAGGCGTTTTAGTATCCTTCATGCCCTCGAGGATGTCTTTTATTATCTCGCCCGGCTGCTCCGTGCGCGGATTATCGGAGGTCACTATAACGTAGTCGGCGAGCTCCGCGGCAATCGCGCCCATCTTCGGGCGCTTGGTCCTGTCTCTGTCGCCGCCGCAGCCGAAAAGCGCCACGACTCTGCCCTGCGCGAAGCCCTTTGCGGTATTGAGGATGTTTTCAAGCGCGTCGGGCGTATGCGCGTAGTCTATGAGCACGGTGTAGCCCTCGCCCGCGGGGACCACCTCCGCTCTGCCCTTTACCCCGGAGCAGCAGGCAAGCGCGGCCGCCGCCGCCGAAAGCTTTATGCCGGCGCCCAGCGCGAAGCCCAGCGCTGAAAGCGCGTTGTAAACCGAGAAAGCCCCGGGGATGCCGAGCGTTATGCGCTCGACCTCGCCCATGGTCACCGCCAGGAATTCCACTCTGTCGGCAGCGAGCTTCACGTTCTTCGCCACGAGGCCCGCCTCGTTTTTTCCTACGGAAACGGAAAGCACCGGGCATTTTGCGCTCTCTGCCATAAACGGGCCGTATTCGTCGTCGATATTTATAACGGCTCTGTCGCAGTTGGCAAAGAGTATAGCCTTTGCCTCGGCGTAGGCCTGCATAGTCTTGTGAAAATCCAGATGATCCTGCGTGAGGTTGGTGAAAACACCGGTGTGGAAGCGTATGCCCTCCACCCTGCCGAGATACAGCGAATGCGAGGATACCTCCATCACCGCCCATTTGCAGCCCTTTTCTACCATTCGCGCGAAAAGCTCCTGCAGATCGGCGGATTCCGGCGTGGTGCGCTCGGTGGGCAGCTCCTCGTCGCCTATCATGTTGCGGTTGGTGCCTATGAGGCCGACCTTGTCACCGGTGCATCTTTCTATTACCTCTTTTATGAGAGTAGTGGAAGTCGTCTTGCCGTTCGTTCCGGTAACGCCTACTATATTGAGCTTTTCGGCAGGATAGCCGTAAAACGCCGCGGATACCAGGGCCAGCGCCCTGCGGGTATCCTTAACGCGCACGTACGGCATATCGAGCCCTTCCGGCACGTACTGGCACAGCAGTACGGCCGCGCCCTTTTCCTTAGCCGAAGCGGCGTATTTATGGCCATCCGTTTCATAGCCGCATATGGCAACAAACAGCGCGCCCTTCACCGCGCTTCTCGAATCGTAGCAGACAGCCGTTATTTCGGTTTCCGGCGCAGCCGTTGATTCCAGCACTTCAAGTCTTTCAAGCAGTTTCCCGAGTTCCACTTTCTCTCCCCCTTGGTTCCGTTTATCTGTGCTCCATTATGGAAGTATCGCTTTCAACGAACGTGACCTCTATCACGCTTCCCGATTCCACCGCGGCGTCCGCCGGCACGGACTGCCGGTACGCCTTGACCGTGGAGGAATTTTCCGAAACGCCCTTTGTGCTCATATAAAGCCCGGCGCTCTCGAGCCTGGCTCTCGCCTGGGATATCGTAAGTCCCGTCACGCTCGGCACTATTACTTCCGTGGTCTCCTTCGCGCCGCCCGCGAAGAGCACCACCGTGCTGCCCGCGGCGACCGTTGCGTTGGCCATCGGCAGCTGGTCGGTAACGACCTCGCCGTCGCCGCTGACCTTTACCTCGAAGCCGAGCTCGGCGAGCTCCGCCGCCGCTACGTTTATGTTGTAGCTCTTCATATAAGGCACGGTGATATCCTTGGCGGCAAGCTCCGCCTCGGTGTATTCAGGCTCCACGCCGAAATACGGAAGAATGTCGGAGAAAATTTTGCCTACCGTCGGCGCGCCCATGACGCCGCCGCTGATGTATATACCCGAGCTGCGGCTCGGATTATCGAGCACTACGAGCACCGCGTACTGCGGATCGTCCGCCGGAGCCACGCCTATGAACGAGACCATATACTCCTTCGTGCCCGTTTCTATCTCTTTTACGACCTTTTCCGAGGTCCCGGTCTTGCCCGCTATGCGGTAGCCGGAGACGTAGGCGTTTTTGCCCGTGCCCTCGGGAGTGCCGACGACGCTTTCGAGTATCTCCATAACTTTTCTGGAGGTCTCCTCGCTCACCACCTGCCTTACCATCGTGGGCTTGTGCTCCTCCACTACGGTTCCGGAGGCGTCTACTATCTTATCCACAACGTAGGGCTCCATGAGCTTTCCGCCGTTGGCTATGCCGGATACGGCGGTTATGAGCTGCAGCGGAGTTATCGTAAACGTCTGGCCGAAGGCGGCCGAGGCGAGCTGCGAGTAGTTGTTCGGGTCCTCAAAGACCGACTCCGTCCACCATATGCCGCTCGATTCGCCCGGCAGGTCTATGCCTGTGTTCCCGAAGAAGCCGAAGGCCTCTATGTAATCGTAAAACTTCGCCGCGCCTATATCGAGGCCGATGTTTGCGAAAGCGACGTTGCAGGAATGCTGCGCAGCCTGCGCGAGCGTCTGCGAGCCGTGGCCCTCTCTCTTCCAGCAGTGAAGCGGCTCCTTACGGCCGAGGACGCTTGTGGAGCCTCCGCAGAAATAGGTGCTGTTTTCGTTGGCAACGCCCTCTTCTATGGCCATCGCCAGAGTTATTATCTTGAACGTGGAGCCGGGCTCGTAGGTATCGCTGATGGTGCCGTTTCTCCACTGCTCGAGCTGCGCGGCCACGAGCGCGGAGGAGTATTCCTCTCCGCTCAGCTCGGCAAGCTGCTCCTTCGTCTCTTCGTTTACTTCCCAGGCGTTGTTGAGGTCGAAGCCCGGCACGTCCGCCATGGCCACGATGCCGCCCGTCTTTACGTCCATTATTATTCCCATGGCGCCGTTGAGGATGGAATAGTCCTCTATGGCCTCCTGCAGCGCCGTTTCGAGATAATACTGCGCCGTGACGTCTATCGTGAGCACTACGTCGTTTCCGTTTTCGGCGTCGTAATACTGCTCGAACTTCGTGTAGAGCATGTCGGTACCGGCCGAATTCTTGGCCGTCACTATCCTGCCGTCCACTCCGCGCAGATCGTCCTCATATATGGCCTCCACGCCGCCGAGGCCGTTGTTGTCAGTGCCGACAAAGCCTACCACGTGCGCCGCTATGCCGTTATACGGGTAATAGCGCTTCGTATCCGAAACTATATAAATTCCCTTGAGACTGTTTGTATTCTTGAACTCGCGGACCCTGTCGGCGAGCTCTTTTTCTATTTTTACGGATATCGTCTTATACTGCGATTTCGTGTCCTTGGCTTTTTCGCGTATGGAATCGGGCGAAACTCCGAGTATCTGCCCGAGGCCCTCGGCGATAAGGTCCACGTTCTGCTTGTATTCGGCTATCTCATACGGGCTTATGAACACGGTCTCCACAGTCGCGCTGGCGGCCAGTATGTTCATGTTCCGGTCGTACACCGTGCCGCGCGCGGCGTGCACCACCGTCTCTCTCGTCTGCTGCTCAATGGCCAGGCTCTCGTACTTCTCATGGTCCCTTATCTGTATCTTGTACAGCTTTATCGCCAAAACCAAAAACGCAAACACGCCGCACACTGCCATCAAAAACAATGTGCGGCGGAGTATTGTTTTCCCAGTTTTGGATTCTCTGCCGTTGTTAGCGGGTCTTTCTTCCATACAGCGCGCTCCTTGCCGGAATTGGTTTACAGCTTATTCAAGTATAAGCTCTCTTTATTTCAAATATTCCAACAGCGAGCCGACCCCGCCTATGGCATTTCCGGAACCCGAATCTTTTATTATTTCGGCCTTGTCCTGCGCGGCGCCGTTCACGTATACGATCTGGCCCGCCTCCGGCTTTACCATGCCGAGCGTGCCGGTAGCATAGGCTTCTATCTCGTTGAGATCGAAGGCGCTCGCGTGGCGTATCTGGAGTCTTGCGTTCTCCTCCTGCAGCTGGGAAAGCTCCGCTCTGAGCTTTACCGTGCTTTCCGAAACCGCCGTGAGCTGGATAAACGTGAGCAGGACGAGCAGCAGAGCCGCCGCCACCACCGCAAAGCCCACGAGGTTTACTATCGAGACCCTGCGGCCCGCGCTTCTCTCTGTCTCGACGCGGACTTTATTCTTGAGCGCCGTGCCCGGCACATAAGAAGGCTGTACCGGTATTTCCGGGGCAACGTAGCCCGGTTCGTATTCGGGCGCGTATTCCGGCTCCGCCGGAAGATCGTACGCGAGGCTTCCGTAGGAAACCGGCGCCGTGTAATTTTTGAGTTTTATAGCTGCTGCCATATCCGTCCCTCCGGGATTCTAAATTCTCTCTGCCGCGCGCAGCTTTGCGCTTCTCGCGCGGGGATTGCGTTTCAGCTCTTCCTCCGTTGCCGTTACCGGCTTTTTCTCCGTAAGCCTCAGCTTCTGCACAAAGCCGCATACGCACACCGGAAGGTCCTTCGGGCACGTGCAGCCGTTTATGTATCTGTGCATCGCGTTTTTTACTATCCTGTCCTCCAGCGAGTGAAAGCTTATGACCGCCAGCCGCCCGCCGGGATTGAGCCTTTCAACAGCCGCGTCCATCATTTCGGAAACGGCGGCAAGCTCGTCGTTCACGGCTATGCGTATCGCCTGGAAGCTTCTTTTCGCCGGGTGCTGCTTCTCTCTCAGAGCTGCCGCCGGCATGGCGCCGCGGATTATATCCACAAGCTCGAGAGTGGTCTCTATCTTTTTCCTTTCGCGCGCGGAGCATATCGCCGCGGCTATGCGCGGAGCGTATCTCTCCTCGCCGTATTCAAATAGTATCCTTCTTATCTCGCTCTCCGGCCAGCCGTTCACTATTTCGCAGGCCGTCAGGCTCTGGCCCTTGTCCATCCGCATATCCAGCGGAGCGTCGTTCATATAGGAAAAGCCTCGCGCGGCGTCGTCCAGCTGCGGAGAGGAAACGCCGAGATCGAAGAGCATCCCGTCCGCTCCCTTTATTCCCAGGCTGTCGAGCACCTCGCCGAGCTGCCGGAAATTCGAATGTGCAAACGTCACTTTAGCTTTGAAGGGCTCCAGCCGCGCTCTCGCGGCGGCAAGCGCCGTTTCGTCTCTGTCTATGCATATCAGCCGGCCCTTTTCTCCGAGGGCCTTCGCTATCTCGAAGGAATGCCCCGCGCCGCCGACCGTGCCGTCGACATAAACTCCGTCCGGCCTTATGTTCAGCGCCTTGATGCACTCCCGAAGCAGCACGGGCTCATGAATGAATTCCAAGGAAATTCCTCCTTAAGATCAGAACCCGAGCTCTTCCATGGCGGCGGCGATATTTTCGGGCGTGAGCTCCGCGCTCTCGAGCGCGTTCCACTTGTCCGTATCCCACAGCTCCGCGTGGTTGGAAACGCCGATGACCGTCACGTTCTTTTTCAGCCCCGCGAAATCGCGCAGCTTCTGCGGGAGAAGTATCCTCCCCTGGCCGTCCAGCTCGCAGCGGCAGGCGTTGGCAAAAAGCGGGCGCACCTTGCGCGCCTTGGAAAGCGGCAGCGAATCGAACTTATCCTGGATGCCCTGCCAGGTCTCGAGCGAATATGCCGAGAGGCATTCGTCCATGGAGATGGTGACGTAAAAGACTCCGCCGAGCTTTTCGCGCAGCTTGGCCGGTATGAAAAGACGCCCTTTGGCGTCGAGTATATGCTGATATTCGCCGGTCATCTTTTCGCCACCTTTTCTGTCTTTTAGTGGGATTATAAACCGCTGTACACCACTTCGCCCCACCTACTGCCACTTATTATAGGGTATGTCCCCATAAATTGCAATAGGTTTTTTCAAGTTTTTTAAATAATTTTATAAGGAATTATCCGGTTTTTTCGCCTCAACTCTCTTCTTATCTGAAACGCAAAAACGAGCCCGCACGAGCTCGTTTTTGCATAAAAAAAGCCGGCCCGAAACCGGACCGGCCTCATATTCTTTTCTGCGGCTTTATCAGCCCTGCGCTCTGCTCGAAGCTTCGCGGAAACGCGCGCGGCTGCCCTTCACCTCGGAGAGCGCCTCGTTTATGGCCTCCTCGGTGCGGCGCATGGCGTCATCCGCATAGTCGTTGGCGCTCTTGCGCAGCTCGGCGGACCTCTGCTCGGCCGTCTGTATCATTTCCATGCACTTTTCCTTCGTAATGCGAAGGATCTCCTGCTCGTCCACCAGCTTCTGCGCCTGGGCCTCGGCCGCGGCCTTTATGGCGTCCGCCTCTCTTTTGGCTCCGGCTATGAAATCGGCGCGCGCCGACACAAGGCGCTTGGCCTCGGCTATCTCTGCCGGCATCTGAGCCTTTATTTCGTCAAGGAGATCAAGGACCTTGTCCCTCTCAACTACGCATTTTTCCGCGCCCAGCGGCAAGCCCCACGCATCGGAAACCATGGAATAAAGCATTTCTATAAGTTCAAAAACTCCGCTCGCCATTATTTGTTCCTCCTTGATTCTATCTTCTTTTCTACGTCTTCTATGATCTCGTACGGTATGAACTCCTTGAGCTCCGCTCCGTAGCTTGCCATCTCGCGCACGACGGAGGAGCTGAGGAAGGTATATTTCTCGCTCGAAGTAAGGAAAAGCGTTTCGATGTTCGGATTGATCTTCTTGTTTATGAGCGCCATCTGGAATTCCTTTTCGAAATCGGAAATGGCGCGCAGGCCCTTTACCACCACGCAGTCCCCTATCTGGGCGGCATACTCGGCAAGGAGCATATCGGAGGTATCCACCTCTACGTTCGGAAAGCGGGCCGTTACCTTGCGGATGAGCTCCACTCTTTCGTCGCGCGTGAACATGGGGTTCTTCTCGTAGTTCACCATAACGCATACTATGACTTTCTCAAAAATCACCGCCGCTCTGCGGATGATATTGAGGTGGCCGAGCGTAACGGGATCGAAGCTGCCGGGATAAATGGCTGTTTTCATTTGCAGTCACCGTTTCTTTCTATTCTTCGGGGTCGCGGATGAAGGTAGTAACCTTGATTTTTCCGTACTTATAGCTCTTAAGGCGCCTGTACGGAGGAGAAAGCTCCGGAAGCTCTTTTTCCTCGCGGCTTTCGCAGATTATTATACCACCCTGTGTCAATATGTCAAACTCTTCTATCAAAGAAAGCGTTTTTTCCAGAAGCGGCGTATCGTACGGCGGATCGAGGAAGATAAGGTCGAATTTTCCGCTCCTTCTGAGGAAGGATACTGCGTCTCCCTGCACCACGCTCGCCGCCTGCTCGAGCCCCGTTTTTTTGAGATTCCCGCGCACAAGAGCTATGGCCTGCCTGCTCTCGTCAACAAACACGGCGCTTTTCGCCCCGCGGCTCAGTGCCTCTATGCCGAGCTGCCCGCTGCCGGCGAAAAGATCCAGCGCGCGCCTGCCCTCGATATCGAACTGGATTATATTGAATATTGATTCCTTGACCTTGTCAGTGGTAGGCCGCACGCTGTAGTCCGCGGGCTCAAGCAGCCTGCGCCCTCCGGCCTTTCCCGATATTACTCTCATTTTTCTTCCTCCGCTTCGCGGAATTTTTCGTATACGGCTCTCGCCGCGTTTTCCGGCAGCACGGAGCGAAGCTGCTCCACACTCGCCGCCTTTATCGCCTTTACGCTGCCGAACTTTTTGAGCAGCTCCGCCTTCCTCTTCTCGCCCACTCCGGCTATTCCGTCGAGTGCGGAGCGGCGAAGCGCTTTGTTCCCGAGCTTCCTGTGGTATTCGATGGCAAAGCGGTGCGCCTCCTCCTGGAGATTGCCTATCATGGCAAACACAGCCGGCTGCGCCTGTATGCCTATCTCCTGCCCCGCGGGCGAAACGAGCGCCCGGGTGCGGTGCCTCTCGTCCTTGACCATGCCGAAAACCGGTATATCGAGCCCCAGCTCCCGCAGCAGCGAGCTCACGGCGTGAGCGTGGCCCTGCCCGCCGTCGGCAAGGATCAGCTGCGGCGGCTCGGAGAACTTTTCGTCTCCCTGCAGCATACGCTCCATCCTTCTTCTCACCGCCTCGCGCATGGATGCGTAATCGTCCTGCCCTTCGACGGTCTTTATCTTAAAGCGCCTGTATTCGCTTCTGGCGGGTTTTCCGCCCTTCAAAACGGCCATGGAGGCGACGTTGTCCTCCCCGGCGGTATTCGAGATATCGTAGGCCTCTATCCTCTCGGGCGGGAATTCCAGCCCGAGCGCCTTTGCCAGCCATTCGAGGGACTTTGCCGCGCGGCGCTTCTTATCCTCTGCGCGTTTGGACTCTTCCTCCGCGTTGCTTACCGCCGTCTCCACCAGGACTCTTTTTTCGCCCTTTTTCGGTATGCTTACCTCCACTTTTGTGCCGCTTTCCTGCGAAAACAGCTCCGCGAGCTGCTCCGCGTCGCCCGTATCCCAGGGCAGCAGAACGAGCTTCGGGCAGCTTCCGCGGCGCATATAATACGCGCGCAGGAGCGCGGAGACGGCCTCGCCGTCGTCCTCTACCGGGGCGTCAAGCAGCATGTAATCCTTATCCAGCAGCGTGCCGCCTATATAGTGCATGACTACAAAGCAGCTCTTATCCCCGCCGCGGAAAAAGCCCACGGCGTCCATATTCGCCTTCGAGCCGCCGACTATCCTCTGCCGGTTCTTGAGCTTTTCAACGGCGCGCATCCTGTCTCTGAGCTCGGCCGCGCGCTCGAAGCGGAATTCCGCCGCGGCGGACAGCATCTCTTTTTCGAGCTGGGCCGCGAGCTTTTCGGCATGGCCGTTGAATATCATCGCCGCCTCGTCGACGGTTTTCCTGTAAGCCTCCGCGCCGTTTTCGATCGCGCACCAGCCGGCGCAATAGCCCATGTGCTTATTGAGGCAGGGGCGCTCCTTGCCTATATCCCTCGGGAACTTTCTCGAGCACTGCGGAAGGCCGAGAGTCTTGCTCACCGTCTCTATTGCCTCATGCGCGGCGTTTCTGCCGCCGAAGGGCCCGAAATAGGCAGCGCCGTCCTCCGCGCGCTTCGAGGCGACGGTAAAGCGCGGATACTCGCTTTTGATATCCAGGCGGATATACGGATAACCCTTGTCGTCCTTGAGGAGGATATTGTATCTGGGTTTGTGCAGCTTAATGAGGGAGTTTTCGAGAATGAGCGCCTCGAACTCCGTATCGGCGATTATGACGTTGAAATCGTTGACCTTGGATACCATTGTCGCCGTCTTCAGGTCGTGACGCGAATCACGGAAATAGCTGCTGACGCGGTTCTTCAGCGCCTTCGCCTTGCCGACGTAGATGACGGCGCCGGACTTATCGAGCATGATATACACTCCGGGCTTGAGCGGAAGGCGCAGCGCCTTTTCATGCAGCTCGGCCGTTTTGCTTTTCTGATCCGCCGGACTCAAAGCTTTTTACCACCTCTCTGCGGAAGAAAAAAGGGCGGAAAAACATTTCCGCCCCGTTTTTGTTTCTGACTCACTCGGCAAAATCGGAAGAGATGAGCTCTACCAATGTATTGACGGCCGCTTCTTCCTCCGGGCCGTCCGCAACGATCTTTATCGTGCTGCCCTTGACAACTCCGAGCGATAACACGCCGAGGAGACTCTTGGCGTTTACCGAACGTTCTTCTTTCTCTATCCAAATGCTGCACTTGAATTCATTGGCCTTCTGGATAAAGAAGGTCGCCGGTCTTGCGTGGAGCCCTACCTTATTATTGACCTCGGTCTCCCTTGAAAACATACTTTATACGCCACCTCTCCTGTAAAAATAAAAGCCCTGACAGGCATTGGTTCTATAGGGTTTTACCTATATTACCAAACCGAAACTTTTTAGTCAATACTTTTTACCCCAGTTCGGCGATCGTGACTCCAGTTTCTCCTTCCCCGTAACGACCGAGGCGAAATTTCTTCACACTTTTGTTCATTTTTAACGAAGAATGAACTGCCGCGCGCAGCACTCCCGTGCCCTTGCCGTGGATTATGCGCACGCTTTCAAGCCGCGCCATGACGGCGTTGTCGATGTATTTTTCAAGGGTTATCACTGCGTCCTCCGCGTTCATGCCGCGCAGGTCTATCTCGGGGCTCACGGCCGCCATGCGCGGCTCGGTTACGGCGCTTTTGGCAGGCGCGCCCTTCGCCGGCGCGGAGTCCGTAAGGCGCACCTCGTCCTCGCGGACGGTTATCTTCATGAGCCCGGCGTTCACCGTCAGCATCCTGTCGGCGCTTACGGCCTCCACCTTGCCCTTTATGTTCATCCCGAGCAGCAGCACCGTATCGCCGACCTGCACCGGTCTTTCGGAGGGCGGCGGGAGCTGCTCCTCCTGCGCCGCGTTTCTCGCGGCTATGTCCTGCTCGGCGGCGTTGAGAGTCTTGCTTATCTGTACTCTCGCCTCGTTGGTCCTCTGCCAGTCCATATCCTTCGCGGCTGCCTTGCGGAGCTTTGCCAGCTCGTCGTATACCTCGGCGGCGGCGCGGCGCGCCTGCTCGATTATCATCTCCGCTTCGCGCCTGGCAGTGAGCGCGGCGCGGTCCTTTTCCTTTTCCGTCCTCTTCTTGTATTCCTCGGCCTCTTTGGCGTTTCTCTCGGCCTCGAGCATGAGCTGGCGGGTGCGTATCTCCTCCTTCTCCATCTCGGAGCGCTGGCTCTCGAGCTTGGAGACCACTTCCTCAAAGCCGCTGTTTTCCCTGTCTATCCTCTTTTTCGCGTCCTCGATGACCTCCTCCGGGAGGCCGAGCCTTTCGGCTATGGCGAAGGCGTTGGACTTTCCGGGTATGCCTGTTATGAGCCTGTAGGTCGGGCGGAGAGTGGCCACGTCGAACTCGCACGAGGCGTTCTGCACGCCATCGGAAGAAGTCGCGTAAAGCTTGAGCTCGGCGTAATGTGTCGTCGCCGCTACGAGCGCGCCCTTTTCGCGCGCGTGCTCTATTATCGATACCGCCAGCGCCGCGCCCTCGACGGGGTCGGTGCCCGCTCCGAGCTCGTCGAACAAAAGGAGCGTTTTTTCGTCCGCTTCCTTAAGTATGCCTACGATGTTCGTTATGTGCGCGGAAAACGTTGAAAGCGACTGCTCTATGCTCTGCTCGTCGCCTATGTCGGCGAGCACTCCCTTCAGATCCGGTATGCGGCTGCCGTCGTCCGCGGGTATATGCAGCCCCGCGCGGGCCATAACGCACATGAGCCCGAGCGTCTTGAGGCTTACGGTCTTGCCGCCGGTATTCGGGCCGGTTATGACGAGAGTATCGTATTCGTCCCCGAGGCGCAGGTCCATCGGCACAGCCGTCTGCTTTGGAAGCAGCGGATGGCGCGCGCGGCGCAGGACTATGCCGCCCTGCTCGGCTATCTCCGGCTCGGAGGCGTTCATGGCGTAAGAGAGCTTGGCGCGGGCAAAGATAAGGTCGAGCGCCGTGAGAAGCTCGAAATCGGCGGAGATATCCGCGCCGAACGATGCCGCCTCGGCTGAGAGCTCCATGAGGATGCGCTCTATCTCCTTCTTCTCCTTTGCCTGCAGCTCGCGCAGCTCGTTGTTCGCGTTTACGGACTGCATCGGCTCTATGAAGAGCGTGGCTCCGCTGGAGGAGATATCGTGCACGAGGCCGGGCACCGCGCTCTTGTACTCCGCCTTCACGGGGACCACGAAGCGGTCGGACCGCATGGTGATTATAGGCTCCTGCAGCGCCTTGGCGTAGGTGGAAGATGATATTATCTTCTGCAGCGCCTCGCGGATGCGCGAGGACGTTATTCGCATCTGCCGCCTTATGGAGGCGAGCTCCGTGCTCGCGGCGTCGGCTATCTCGTCGTCCCCGGCGATGGAGTTCGTTATCTTTTCTTCAAGGTATTTGTTCGCGTGGAGCGCGGAAAACATGTAGTCTATCTCCGTGCGCTCGCTGCCGTCGGCATAGGCGGAGACCGTCCTCGCGGCGCGGAGCACTCCCGCGATATCGAGCAGCTCGCGCGTGTTGAGAACGCCGCCCATATCAGCGCGTGACACCGCCGAGCGGACGTCCTTCACTCCGGAAAACGATGGCGCCGTCCTCGTTTCCATCATCTTCTTCGCGGCTGTCGTTTCCGCCATAATGCGGCGGCATTCGTATATGTTTTCGGCGGGCGCGAGCGCGAGCGCGCGCTCCTTCGCCGTTTCGCTCACGGCCTGCTGCGCGAGCATCTGCAGCACGGCCGGGAACTCCAGCGTCTGCAGCGATTTTTCAAAAAGCGTCATTTTATCCTCCGTATGAGTTTCACACCGACTTTACCTGCTTCCAGAATGCAAGGGTGCGGAAATCGCGTTCTATCTGAGCGAGCGCGTATCGCTCGCAAAAGGCCGAAAACTCCTTCAGCGCCGGCTCGGAAAGCTTGAAGGAAAAGAGCTTTTTCGGCTCGGCCGCTACCACGTACCTCGCCGCGGCAAGAACTCCCGGGCTGAGCCTCGAAAGGCCGGGCGGCGCGCATTCTTCGCAGAGCAGCCTCCCGCCCGCCATATCGAAAAAGGCCTGCTCCGGCTCGGCTCCGCATCCCGCGCAGCCCGAAAGCGCCGGTTCAAACCCGGCCTGGCACATGAGCCTGAGCTCAAAGGCCGCCTTCACCTTCTCAGGCTCTGCCTTCAGCTCGCTCACGGCGTAAAGCGCGTTGAGCCCGAGAGAGAGCAGCTCCCCCTCCGGGACGTTTTCCATGCTCACGTATTCCAGAAGCTCCGCGAAATAGGAGCCGAGCGCGAGCAGAGATATATCTGCCCGAAGGCCCGGGAACATCTCTATGACCGAGGCCTCGCGCAGAGTGAATCTCCCGCGGTACTCGAAAAGAGTCATCTCCGAAAAGGCCAGCAGCTGCGCTGCGGCGCCGATCTTGCTGCTCTTCCTTCTAGCTCCGCGTGCCGAGACGGTTATCCTGCCGTCGCTCTCGGTGAGGACGGTAAGTATCTTATCGGCTTCCTTGTATTTTGTTTCTCTGAGCACAAGGCCCCTTGTTACTTTGTCCATTCCCTTTTTCCTATGTAGCCGGCTCAGGCCGGCTCTTCGGGCTTTAAGGCCCTGTAAAGCAAGTAAAACAGCAGCTCCCCGGTCTCGAGAAAAAGCCGCCAGAACGCATCGTACGACATATCTCTTCCTCCACGCTTACAGCTTGCCGCGAAAGCGCGGAAGTATGCCCGGTAAAAACAGACTCCCTTTTTATTAATTTATCACGTTCCTCCGAATAAATCTACCGTCATGTTGACTTTTCAGGGCATTCACGTATAATTAAATGCAGATTCATTTCTATATTTTAACAAAGAAAGCAGGAGTAACAAGACATGAACAAGACTTTCCAAGGCATCAAGGTAATCGAACTCAGTACATTTGTTGCAGTCCCCGCCTGTGCGAGATTCTTCGCGGATCTCGGCGCGGACGTTATTAAGATAGAAGCCGCCTCCGGCGACCCCGTGCGCTGGAACGGCACGAGCGAGGGCAGGGTCGACAGTCCTTACGAGAACACCTCTTTCGACCTGGAAAATGCGAACAAGCGCGGTATAGTGCTCAATCTCAAAACTCCCGAGGGTAAGGAGATACTTTTCCGTCTGCTTGAAAATGCGGACATTTTCCTCACAAACTGGCGCCCGCAGGCGCTGGAGAAAAACGGCCTGACATACGAAACGCTGCACGAAAAGTTCCCGAAGCTCGTCTACGGCACCCTCACCGGCTACGGCGACAAGGGGCCGGACAAGGACCTGCCCGGCTTCGATTTCACGGCCTACTGGGCGCGCGGCGGAGTTATGGATTCCCTGCGCCAGAAGGGCGAGATGCCTATGAACCTCGTTCCCGGCATGGGCGACCATCAGGCCGGCCTCTTCCTTGCGGCGGGAGTCGCGGCGGCGCTTTTCAACGCGCAGCGCACCGGCATTGGCGAGAGAGTGAGCACGAACCTCTTCCACTCCTCCGTATACGTGCAGGGCATAATGATACAGGCCGCGCAGTATACGGACATAGGCCAGAAATACCCCATCTCCGCCCGCGAGGCCGACAATCCCTTCAACTGCGCTTATCGAACGAAGGACGGGCGCTTCCTGCAGATATGCATGCCTCAATTCGACGTTTTCTATCCCAAGTTCATGCCGCTCATAGGCAGAGAAGATCTCGTCGGCAACAGCCGCTACACCATGGACAACATCTCCAAAAACAAGCTGCACTATGAATTCACCGGCATCCTTGCCGACGCCTTTGAAAAAAAGACCGCCGCGGAATGGAGCGAAATACTCACCGCCGCCGATCTCCCCCACAGCGTCGCGCAGAGCTGGGAGGAGGTCCTCGAGGATAAGCAGGCCCGCGCCGCGGACTTCTTTTACGACATGCCTTATTCCACCGGCAACACCCGCACTCTCGTACGCCAGCCGGTATTCGTGGGCAGCGAAATGCCTGACTACGCCTTGGCTCCCCTTCTCGGAGAGCACAGCGAGCAGATAATAAGAGACCTCGGCTACAGCGAAGCCGACCTTGAGAGGCTGCATGCGGCCGGAGTCTACAACACATGGGACGATCTTAAGGAGAAGCACAATGGATGAAAAGAAAAGCGCAAAGATAGTTCTGCGCGAGCTGCAGGACAAAATAGCGCAGGACGCCTGGGACGCCAAGAACCGCGGCGAAAAGGTGGGCTGGTGCGCCTCCAACTTCCCGCAGGAGATAACCACGGCCATGGGCATACCGGTGGTCTTTCCGGAGAACATGGGCGCGGCCGTTGGCGCCAAGGGCGGCGGGCGGCGCATGTGCGAATACGCGGAGGGCATGGGCTATTCAAGCAGCATGTGCTCCTACTCGCGCATTAATCTCGCCTATGCCGACCTTAAAAAATGCGAGGAGCTGGAGATACCCTTCCCGGATTTCCTGCTCTGCTGCAACAACATCTGCAACTGCATGATAAAGTGGTACGAAAACCTCGCGCTGGAGCTGAACGTGCCGCTGATACTCATCGACATCCCGCATCTCGACGAGCGCGAATGCGGGCCGGACCGCGTAAAATACATACGCGCGCAGTTCGACGACTGCATAGCGAAGCTCGAGGAGATAACCGGCAAGAAGATGGACTACGAAAAGCTCAAAAGCGTGATGGACGTTTCCCAGCGCTCGAGCCGCGCGTGGCTGCGCGCCGTGGGCTTCATGTCCGAGACCCCCTCCCCCTTCAGCGGCTTCGATATCTTCAACAACATGGCCGTCGCCTGCGTGGGCCGCGGCACCGTGGAGGCCGCGGAGGCCTTTGAGCTGCTGGCGGACGAATACGAGGCCAACGCCAAAGAGGGCAAGAGCACCTTCAAGGGCGAGGAAAAATACCGCATCCTCTTTGAGGGCATAGCCTGCTGGGCGAATCTCAGCTTCACCTACAAGGCCCTGCAGCGCCGCGGAATAAACCTCACGGCCTCTATCTACGGCCCGGCCTTCAGCTTCCTTTACAGCAATCTCGACGAGCTCATGGCCGCCTACGCCTACGTCCCCAACTGCAACTGCTTCGAGCGCGAGCTCGAGATGAGAGTGGACGCCGCGAAGACGAATAAGGTCGACGGCGCCATCTTCCACGTGAACCGCAGCTGCCGCAACTGGAGCGGCGCGCTCTACGAAATGGAGCGGCAGTTCGCCGCGCAGACAGGCGTTCCCACCGTTTCGTTCGACGGCGACCAGTCCGACCCGCGCTCCTTCTCGGAGGCGCAGTACGAAACGCGCATAGCCGCGCTCACCGAAATAATGGAAGAGAACAAGCTCAGGAAGGAGGCGGGCAAAAATGCGTGAATGCGAATTTTTCGTTCAGCTTTGCGCCTCACCGAAGGCGGCGCTCGACTCCGCCGTCAAAGCCGGCAAAAAGGTAATAGGCGTGATGCCCTATTTCTGCCCGGAGGAGCTCGTTTACGCCGCGGGCATGCTGCCCTTCGGACTCTGGGGAGCGGAGATACAGGCCTCCGAGTCCCGCAGGTACTTCCCCTCCTTCTTCTGCTCGATACTGCACACGACTCTTGAGCTCGGCCTTCGCGGCGAGCTCGACGCCCTCAGCGGGATAATGATCCCATTCTCGTGCGACAGCCTCAAGAACATGGGCACGAACTGGCGCTACGGAGTCAAAAAGGTGCCGGTAATAAACGTTTCCTACGCGCAGAACAGAAAGATACCCGCCGGAACGGAGTTCAATCTCGCGCAGCTTTTGAAGATAAAGGCCCAGCTTGAAGAGATCTGCGGGCATGAGATAACGAATGAAGCAATAGCCGCCGCCGTGAAGGTTTATAACGAAAACCGCGCTGCTGTTCTCCGCTTTTCCGCCGCCGCGGCGAAGCACCCGGAGCTTATAACTCCTGCGGAGCGCTGCGCCGTTTTGAAGGCCGGCTATTTTATGGACAGAGCCGAGCACACCGCGCACGTGAACTGGCTCTCCGACATCCTCGAAGCCGCGCCCGAGAGTTCCCGCGAGGGGTACATTGCCCTCGTCACCACCGGCATAATCGCCGATTCTCCCGAGCTTCTTAAAATACTCGAGGATAACCGCATTTACATCACGGCCGACCAGATATGCCACGAATCCGTCCCCTGCCGCTGCCTTACCGCCGAAACCGAGGACCCGCTGCTCGCGCTGGCAAAGCGCACGGGCGAGATCGAGGGCTCGTGCGTGCTGTTCGACCCCGGCAAGGAGCGCGGACATCAGCTCGTAAAGCTCGCGCAGGATTCCGGCGCGGACGGCGTTCTCTGGGTCATGACCAAGTTCTGCGACCCGGAGGAATTCGATTTCGTTCCCGTAAAGCGCATGCTCGACGCCGCGGGGATACCGGTCCTCTGCATCGAGGTGGACCAGCAGACCCCCGAGCTCGGCCAGGCGAAGAGCGCGATAAGGGCCTTCGCAGAGGAACTCCGCGGAATATAAAAAGAGAAACTCCCCATATAAAAAGCGGAGGAGCCGTATCCGGCTCCTCCGCTTTATTGTTGCCTTACGTCATATTATATTCGCTATGCCGAAGGCGGCGTTCACGGCGTCGCCTATCGTTGCGGGCTTTTTAAGATCGCCGACTATGAAGACCTCCGTTTCGGGCGCGCAGTGCCTCAAGGCCTCGGCAAGCTCCTTTCTGGGCTTCAGACCCGCAGCGAGAAGCACGGTATCGCACTCTATGCGCCTTTTTTCGCCGGTCTTGAGGTCCTTTATCTCCGCGTAGGTATCTCCTATCTCCGTTACGGCGTGGGACATTATTACCTCCGCTCCGTTGTTATCGAGCATCTCCTTGAGCGCGAAGTAGGCGCCCGTGCCCAGCGTCGGGAAAAGCCTCGATTGCTCCGCCGCCATCTCCACGAGGGTGACCTTCTTGCCCTGCCCGGAGAAATACGCGCCGGATTCGAGACCTACCACTCCCGCGCCGACTATGAGGATGTTCTCCCCGACCTCGCAGAGGCCCTCGTCTGCGTCCGGTGCCCAGTGAACATGGCTCTTTTCAACGCCCGGTATCGGCGGCACGAGCTTCTCCGCGCCCGCGGCAATCACAAGAGCGTCCGGCTTCATTTCGGAAATGAGCGCGGGAGTCGCCTCCGTATTGAGGCGAACGGTTATGTTTTCGTTTTTCATTACCTTTTCGGAAATCCACTTGGTATAGCGTCTGATGCCCGCCTTGAAGGGCAGCGTGCCCGCGCGCAGCAGATTGCCGCCGAGCTTCGCTTCCTTTTCAATGAGCGTGACGCTGTGGCCGCGCTCCGCGAGAGTAACGGCCGCCTGCATTCCGGCGGGGCCGCCGCCGACTACGGCTGTGTTCTTCTTCACCGCCGCGGGGTACACCTTTCCCTGCGGGTACTGGGTTTCGTTGCCGCAGAAGGGATTCACGGCGCAGCCGATGACCTTGTTTTTCGTAACACCGCGCGCGTGATAAGCGCAGCGCAGGCAGGGGGTTATCTCGTCTTCCCTGCCGCAGGCGGATTTTCTCACTATCTGCGGGTCGGCCAGAAACGGCCTTGCCATCGCGACGAAGTCCGCCCAGCCGTTTTCGAGGATCATCTCGGCGTTTTCGAGGTTCATTATGGAGCCGACCGTACAGATAGGCACCTTGAGCTCCTTCTTGAACTTCTCCGCGAAGTGGACGTTGAACATCTCCGGCATATGCTGCGGCTGCATGAAATAGCGCGTGAAGGCCACGTCCGCCCTCATGCCCGCGGAAACGTGGAGGATGTCAATTTTGTCCTCTATCATCTTCGCGAATTCCAGCGTCTCCTGCCAGTGCATCCCCTCGGGGGCGAATTCCTCGGCCGAGATGCGGAACTCTATGACGAAATCCTCTCCGCACTTGCGGCGAACGTCGTCTATTACCTCTATGGCGAAGCGCGCGCGGTTTTCAAGGCTGCCGCCGTATTCGTCCGTGCGCTGGTTCGTCATCGGGCTGAGAAACTGCGCTATAAGGTTCCCGTGCGCGCCGTGGAGCATCGCCATCGGGAAGCCTGCCTTCTTGCAGCGCAGCGCCGCCTCGGAGTATTTATCCACCGTTCGCGCGATCCTCTCCTTGTCCATCGCCCTGGCCTTCACCGGCTCGCGCCCTAGCCTTCTCGCCTTGTCGAGCTCGGCCTTCGTGTAGCACTCCGACGGTCCGTAGGGCACGTTTTTGCGGATATCGTACCAGGCGTCGCGCCCGGAATGGTTTATCTCGATCGACGGGATGACGCCGCAGCTCTCGCACATATCCGCGAACTGACCGAGACCGAGTATTCTGTCGTCGCTGCTCAGATCGAGGTGGCGCGTTTCATCCTGCGATTCGGCAAGATCTATGGCCGAATTGCCGATAGTGACTATGCCCGGCCGGCCGCGAGCTATGGCCCGGAAGAAATTTATAAATTCCGTGGTGACGTTGCCGTGCATATCCGCGAACTTCGGGGACATCGGCGCGCACTCTATGCGGTTTTGAAATTCAACTCCGCGAATCTTTATAGGGGTAAAAACTTTTTCGTACTTCGAGCCCATGGGCTCCCACCTCCGCTTTATTTTTCTGCCTTTTCCGTTTTCAATTATACACCTTCCCGCTCTGATTTCAATGCCCGCCGTAAGCGCATCTGATACTTGCGTCAGATACCTTTTTTGTTTATAATACAATTAATAATTATGTAATACCTTTAAGCCGTATCGTTCCCCACCCCCAAGTGTTATCGTACGTCTACTGAAAGTGAGGTTTTTTTCATGAGCAAAGAGATATTTCTTTATGGCGTAGGCGATGTGTTGCCGGAAGATCCCGATCCCGACATCCATTTTCAGAATTTTACACCTATCCTCTCAGCAGAAAACGCTCTGAGCTTCGGGCAACTTGAAGGCGTTCTTACAAACGAACGAATTAAGTCCAACGCAAGTCCCTCACACTGTGCCTGCGATCCCTCCCTTGCCAGGGCGATGAAAAACGCCGGTTTCGATATAGTTTCCTTTGCCGGAAATCACTCTGTTGACTATGGTCCAAAATCTTTTCTTGAAACTCTCGACCATGTGACAGATGCCGGGCTCATCTATGTTGGCGCCGGCAGGGACGAAGATGACGCCAGGACTATTCGCTACATTGAAAAGGACGGAGTGAGGTTTGCCTTCCTCGCCTATTGTTCCATTCTCCCTTATGGCTCCTGGGCCGAGAGAGAACGCCCGGGCGTCAACCCTGCGAGGGGGCTTAACGCGTATGAGGCGGAAGAGCCCGATCAGCCCGGTACACACATAAAAACGTATACCTTCCCCCATCCGCGCGATCTTCAGTATATGATCGAGGACATCAAAAAAGCGAAAGCAAATGCGGATATCGTGGTGGTGTCCATCCATTGGGGGATCCACGTTACCAGAGCAGTGCTCGCCGACTATCAAAGATACTATGCCCACTTTGCGATAGACGCGGGCGCGGATATAATCCTCGGGCATCACGCCCACACTTTAAAACCGATCGAAGTCTATAAAGGCAAGGCAATTTTCTACAGCCTCGGCAACGCGGCTCTCGGCGGAAACGATTATATCGACCATATTTACCGCCCTAAGCCAAATTCTACAAGCAATCCCAAGTGGGAAGCCGAAAGGCTCGCCAAGGGCATATTCCGCTGCCTGAACGAACCCATAGTTCCCGGCCGAGAGTGGCATCTCGGCTGGTACCAGGGCACGATAGCAAAGTGCACTGTAGAAGACAAAAAGATAAAAAAAGTCTCTTTTATCCCCACGTTTTTGGACATAAAACCTCCCACCCTGATCCCGAAGCCCGGCAGCGACGAATTTGACGGTGTAGTGAAAGCTATGCGAGAGATAACTGCTGAGGAAAAACTCGATACCGTTTTCGAGGTCATCGGCGAAGAGGTCCTCCTCCCTCAGACTGTAACAGAATAAAATTGCAGCATTAAATGAGCCGCGGCATTTGCCGCGGCTCATTTGTTATTGCGTTATTATCGCAAGATACTCGGAAAAAACATAATGAGTGCTTTCTCCATTCAAACGAAAAACCGATATTCAATGCCCATATAAATAGTTTTAATAACATATTTAATATTTGTTTGTCATTCTTACATTGCGCTAAAAAACCGCTGTTTTATTCCTGTTTACACCCACAGCTGTGAAATAATCAAAAAAACAGTCATAAATCGGGCAAGCCTCACATTCCTTTCACATTACAAAAAGTTCTATACGCGCGTCCGGCGAACATTCGTTCGTTAACAATCGGTTTGTTTTCTCGTAATATTATAAAAAATGGAAAACCTAATATAGCTTCCCTGAGTTTCCCTTTCTTGCAGCTGCATTTGCGCCATTGCGCTGTGCGGCAACATTACCACCTGTAAGCTGGATAACAATAAGACGAGAATACTTCATGGGAGTGATTAACATTAAAGGCTCCAAACCATACGAACAATACGGCGCCATACTCGGGCAGATGCGCAGAAGAGCCGGTCTTACGCAGGAAGCCGCAGCGGAAATCCTGGACATTTCCACCCGCGTATTGCAGTTGTACGAATCCGGCGCGCGCGTACCGAGGCTGGATATGGCCGTTAAAATGGCCGAAGTATACTCCTTCAGTCTGGACGAGTTTTCCGTTTCCGAAAGGCAAGAATAAAATACATGATCGCTCAATGCCGCGAACACATCGTTCGCGGCATTTTTAATTGAAACGTGAATAATTATCTATAGTATTTTTCTTTATTCGCACCTGCAAATGAATGTGCCGATATGAAGCTCTTAATATTTTCAATAAATTATTAAATAATTGTTTGCTGATCTGCAGATGCGCTTAAACCTGCAGTCATTCCTGTCAGTTTGTGCTTTTTGCTGTGTTTTGACTAAAAAAAGCGGCTTAACAAAGGGCATAATTCACTTCAAATCCCCATATCTCTTGCTTCCTCGTTTGCATTCGGCGAACGTTTGTTCGTTAACAAACGTCTGGTTTTCTTTTACTATTGTTAAGTAAGGAAAATTTTATAGATTTTCGTATTTATCCCCAATGTCGGCAGTTTATCCGTTAATAAACTGCAAAACCATTTCAAAGAAAGAGAGGTCTTTTTATGGGCAAGGAACTGTTCCTTTACGGCGTCGGCGATATGATGCCGAACCAGCCGAATCCCGACATCCATTTCCAGAACTTCAAGCCGTTTCTCTCCGCTGAGAATGCTTTGAGCTTCGGCCAGCTGGAAGGCGTTCTGACTAAGGAACGCATCAAATCCAACGCCAGTCCCTCTCACTGCGCCTGCGATCCCACGCTCGCCGCGGCGATGAAGCGCGCCGGATTCGATATCGTCTCCTTCGCCGGCAACCATTCGGTGGACTTCGGCCCCAAATCCTTCCTCGAAACTCTTGATCACGTCAAGGAGGCAGGCCTCATCTATGTAGGCGCGGGCAAGGACGAGGACGACGCGAGGACCATCCGCTACATTGAAAAGGACGGCGTGAAATTCGCCTTCCTCGGTTACTCCTCCATCCTCCCCTTCGGCTCCTGGGCCGAAAGAGAGCGCCCGGGCGTCAATCCCGCCAGAGGCCTCAACGCCTACGAGCCCGAAGAGCCTGACCAGCCCGGCACGCATATCAAAACATACACCTTCCCGCATCCGCGCGATCTGAAGTACATGATCGAGGATATAAAGACGGCCAAGGCGAACGCCGATATCGTCGTAATGTCCATCCACTGGGGCATCCACGTTACCAGAGCCGTCCTTGCCGAATACCAGAGATATTACGCGCACTTCGCGATCGACGCAGGCGCCGACATAATCTTCGGCCATCACGCGCACACACTCAAGCCCGTTGAGATCTACAAGGGCAAGGCCATTTTCTACAGCCTCGGCAACGCGGCTCTCGGCGGGAACGACAGCATCGACGGAGACGGTCCTCCCAAGTTCTCCTCCAACCCCAAGTGGGAAGCCGAAAGGCTCGCCAAGGGCATATTCCGCTGCATGAACGAGCCTCTCGCCCCCGGCCGCTCCTGGCATCTCGGCTGGTATCAGAGCACGATCGCCAAGTGCTACATCGAAGACAAGAAGATAAAGAAAGTTACCTTTATCCCCACCTTCATGGGTCTCACGCCGCCCACGAGCATCCCGAAGCCCGGCAGCGAGGAATTCGATACCATCGTGAGAACGATGCGCGAGATAACCGCCGAGCAGGAGCTCGACACCGTCTACGAAGTTGTAGGCGATGAAGTTCTGCTCCCGCAGACCGTAATCGAATAATCATTTAATTGAAGTTATAATCGTGAAAGGAGAAAAGAAAAAATGAAGCGTACATTGGCAATCGTTCTTGCGCTGCTGATGGTCTTCTGCCTGTTTGCAGCGTGCGGCGAGAAAAAGGCCCCGGAGACCACAACAACTCCCGGTACGACCACGACTACTCCGAGCAACACAACGCCCGGCACTTCAACTGCCCCCGGCACGGGCGGCACATCTGCCGGAACGGGCGCTGCCGGCGCCGGCGGCTCCACCGAGATCACAACGAACGAGCTCAACTATTCCTGGAATGAGCTCCGCAGCATGAATCTCCATCCCTCCGACAAAACGATGAAGTACGCGTTCGACTCCCCCCTTATGGGTCTTACCCAGATGGGCCACCAGAGCGACCACGCCTGCAGCATGGGCCTGCTCTTCTTCGAGATGCTTCTTCAGTGGGACAGCCTGAACAACTGCATCGCTCCGTGCCTTGCAAAATCCTATGAATGGGTCGACGATACCACCCTGCGTCTGAAGCTCGAAGAAGGCGTCAAGTCCATCGCGGGCGACCCCTTCACCGCGAGCGACGTTCTCTGGTCCTTCGACTACCAGGCTCACTGCGGCAAGCTTGACTCCTACTTCAATATCTTTGATCTTGAAAACAGCAAAGCGGTGGACGACTACACCGTAGACTTCAAGCTCAAGAGCACCTACCCGTTCCTCCCGCTCGACATGTGCGCCCCCTACTTTGCGGTCGGCGTTGAGAAGAGCGCCAGAGACATTGCCTTCAAAAACGGCGAATGGGATCAGCTCGCGCTTGACTGGGATCCCAGCTACGGCACCGGCCCCTACAAGCTCCTTGAGTGCGACGAGGTCTCCTATATGAAGGCCGAACGCCGCGATGATTACTGGGCCTTCGCTCCCTATTACAAGTATTGGGAAGCCACCTCCGTTACCGACACCAACACCCGAGTATTCGCGGTTGAATCCGGCGACGCGATGGCCACCGAGTACATCACCTTCTCCACCGGCACCGCTTATAAAGACAGCAAAGAAATAACGATCTGGGCCGACGCCACCCCGGGCGGCTGCTACAACCTCTTCATGAACTCCGCCGTTGAGGTGCTGCAGAACAAGAACGTCCGCCAGGCCATCGCTCTCGGCATCGACTATCAGTCCCTCTCTGATATCGTTTTTGAGGGCTTCGCCGATCCGTCCGACGGCGTCATGGCTCCGAGCGCGAGCGACCACTACTTCCCGCCCGACGGCACCGAGGACTATATCCGTTATGATCCCGAGCTTGCCAAGCAGAAGCTCAAAGAGGCCGGCTTCGCCGACGGCGTCTCTCTCGAGCTCAAGGTACGCGGCAACGACGCCCCGAGCGTAAAGATCGCCGAAATGCTCAACAACATGCTTGAAAACGTAGGTATCCATCTTACCCTTGCCCCGATCGAAGGCGGCACCTATACGCAGCAGGTCAAGGCCGGCGACTATGAGCTTGCCTGCGGCCTCGGCGCGAACCCGAACCCGAAGACCAACATAGACAAGGTCTACTCCGGCATAAGCTACAGCGCCACCACCGGCTGGTGCAACACCCTCTGGTACGACGGCGACCAGCAGTATCTCACCGATCTGTGCGACCGCTGCTACTTCACCGTAAACGAAGCCGAGCGTCTGGAAGCATGGAAGGAAATGCACGAGCTCTGCCGTGAGTATGTGCCGTTCATCATGCTCGTTTACCAGAAGACCCTTACAATGACCAGCAGCGATATAGTCGGCCTGCAGCGCGGCAGCTACGGTGGCAACGACTACGCCTGGTTCTACGAGGCAGACTACATTACCGGCTGATTTGTCCGGCGCGTTTATAACCGATAAGTGATTCCCATTTCCGCCGTCCCGGCTTTGTTCAGGACGGCGGAAACTTTTTTACTCTCTGTTAAATCTTAACAAAATATCTGCTTCTTTTTATTGCGGCGGGCACTTTGTTTTTACCTTGTTGTTTGTATAATATGCTGGTCATTTTTCTATTTTACCGCTTGATATTTGTGGCATCTATTAATAATTTATATCTGCTCAAGAAGCTTTTGGGGCTTATTACGAACGTTTGTTCGGTGACATCGACTCCTTTGCTCATTATCATATCATTAAGGCGCTTAATATAATCTTAACAGTTAGCCTCCCCGATTCGTTCAACCTCAGTTCGGAAAGTGTAAATGCAATCAAGAAGAAAGGAGTAAAACTATGAAACGTATTCTGGCGATCGTTCTGGCATTTCTCATGGTCCTGTGCCTGTTTGCGGCATGCGGCGAAAAAGACAAGAAAAGCAACTCCGCCGGCTCCGGCGCCGCCGCCTCTTCCGGCCAGACCCAGACCGGAGCCTCTTCCGGCGGCGCCCAGACGAGCACCGGCAGCGGCGGCGCGGCCTCATCCGGCAGCACAAGCGTGACCCTCAACCCGGAAGTGACCACAACAGAGTACAACCATTTCTGGAGCGAGCTGCGCGAGATGGACGTACATCCTTCAGACAAAACGATGAAGTTCGCTCTCAACAACACCATGGTCGCCTGCACTCAGATAGGTCATCAGAGCGACGGCCAGTGCAACATTCATAACCTCTTCTTCCAGGGGCTGCTTCAGTGGGACAGCATAAACAACCGCGTCGGGCCGTGTCTCGCCACCTCTTACGAGTGGCTTGACGACACCACCATACGCCTGTATCTCGAAAAGGGCGTAAATTCCATTGACGGCGATCCCTTCACGGCGAGCGACGTTATCTGGAGCTATAAATTCCAGAAGGATTCCGGCCTTCTCAACGCCTATTATTCGATCTTCGATTTTGATAACAGCAGAGCCGTCGACGACTACACCGTTGAATTCAAGCTCACGAAATCCTACCCGTTCCTCCCGCTTGACATGTGCGCCGCTTACTTCACCGTAGGCGTTGAAAAGAGCGCGAAGGCCATCGGCTACGACGAGGCCACGGGCACATGGGATCAGGTCAAGCTCGACTGGAATCCCGGTTACGGCACCGGCCCCTACAAGCTCGTCGAAACAGATCAGATCTCCTGGCTCAAGGCCGAGCGACGCGATAATTACTGGGACGACACTCTCCCCTACTACAAATACTTTGAAGTGACTGCGATGACGGATACCACCGCCCGCGTAATGAGCGTAGAAGCCGGCGACAACATGGCCACAGAGAAGATCAACTACTCTACAGGCTCCTCCTTCAAGGACAACGATGAGTTCACCGTTTGGGCGAGCGCATGCCCGGGCGCGGTATACAACCTCTTCATGAACTCCGCGGTCGAGGCGCTCAAATCCAAGGAGGTTCGCCAGGCGATAGCCCTCGGCATCGATTATCAGTCTCTTGCCGACGTCGTGTTTGAAGGCTTCGCCGATCCTTCCGACAGCGTCATGGCCCCTATCGCGAGCGACCACTACGTCGCCCCTGACGGAAACGAGGACTACATCCGCTACGATCCGGAGCTTGCAAAGCAGAAGCTCAAGGAAGCCGGCTATGCCGACGGCGTGACGCTCGACCTCAAGTATCGTTCGAGCGACGCCCCCAGCGGCAAGATCGTGGAAATGCTCAACAATATGCTCAAGGAAGTAGGCATCAACATCGTAGTCACCCCGCTTGAAGCCAGCGTCTATGCGCAGGTCGTCAAGGCCGGCGACTATGAGCTCGCCTGCGGCGTCGGCGCGAACCCGAACCCGAAGACGAACGTAGACAAGATCTATTCCGGCATCAGCTACGGCGCCACCACCGGCTGGTGCAACACCATCTGGTATGACGGCGACCAGCAGTATCTCACCGATCTGTGCGACAAGTGCTACTACACGGTAAACGACGCCGAGCGCATGGAGGCATGGACAGAGCTGCATGAGCTCTGCCGCGAGTACGTACCGTTCATCATGCTCGTTTACCAGAAGGACCTTGCAATGTCCACCAGCGACGTGGTCGGCATGATGCGCAACAGCTACGGCGGCATAAACTACGCCTGGCTCTATGAGGCCGATTACATCACAGGCTGAGCCCTGGGGCATATAAGAAGCATAAACAACAGGAGCCGCGGCGTTCGCCCGCGGCTCCGTTTGCATGAAAAGAGAGCCTCCGACCGGGGCTCTCTTTTCGCGTTTTTCAGGATTAGTTATTCGTTCTCATATCCGAAGTTTCGTATCTGCGCCTGATTGTCTCTCCAGTTTTCCTTTACCTTCACCCAGGTCTGCAGGTACACCTTCGTGCCCATGAAGCGCTCTATATCCTGGCGCGCCAGCTGCCCTATCTTCTTGAGCATGGCGCCGTTTTTGCCGATTATTATTCCCTTGTGGCCCTGCTTTTCGCAGTAGATGGTAACGTCGAGGTCGATTATCTCGTCCTCCCTCTCCGAAAAACGAACTACCTCCACGGCCGTGCCGTGCGGGACCTCCTTGTCGAGGCAGAGAAGCAGCTTTTCGCGGATTATCTCCGCCACTATCTGCCGCTCGGGCTGGTCTGTCACAACGTCCTCGGGGAAAAGCTGCGGACCCTCGCCCGCGTATTTGGAGACTTCGGCGAGAAGATCCTCCACCCCATCGCCGGTTTTGGCGGAGATGGGGATGATGCTGTCGAACTCAAACTCCGCCGAGTAGCGCGCGATCACCGCGAGAAGCTCCTCTTTTTTTACGGAGTCCGTCTTGTTTATGGCGAGTATCGCCGGCACGCGGCACTGGCGGATGTATTCTATAAGCGACTGCTCCTGGGGGCCGATATTGTCTATGGGCTCTACCATGAGGATCACGGCGTCGACGTCCGCGACGGAGTCCTTCACCAGCTTCACCATATAGTCGCCGAGCTTCGTGCGCGGGCGGTGGAAGCCGGGAGTATCGATAAAGACTATCTGCGTGTCGCCGCACGTCAAAACGGCGCAGATGCGGTTGCGCGTGGTCTGCGGCTTATTCGAAACTATGGATATCTTTTCGCCGACAAGGCGGTTGGCCAGAGTGGACTTGCCCACGTTCGGCCGGCCGCAGATGGCGATCATGGCGTTTTTCGTTACGGGAACGGCTCTTTCTTCGTCCATGGCGCTCACCTCGTCATATTTATGGAGGCGAGTATCTTTTCCTCCTTGCTGCGCATGATCGGCTTGTCCTTTTCTTCGTCCATATGGTCGTAGCCGAGAAGGTGAAGAACGGAATGGACCGTAAGATAAGCCATCTCTCTGGCGACAGAGTGGCCGTATTCCTCGGCCTGGCGCTCCGCGCGCTCATAGGAAATGACCATGTCGCCGAGAAGCAGAGTATCGGTCTCGGGATCCTTTTCAAGCAGAGCGGCGTCGAACTTGCCCGGCTCGAGCACCTGCGCCGGGAATGAGAGCACGTCCGTTGCGCTGTCTATATTCCTGAATTTGCGGTTGTATTCCCTTATGCCCTCATCGTCGGTAATAAGGATATTGATCTGGCACGGATCGGTGATCCCCTCCTCCGAAAGGGCCGCCTTCGCACAGCGGCGGATATGCACCGCGAGCGTCTGCCCGAGGCGGTACCTCTGGCGGACTATATAAATCCTGTGTCCTCTCATTTTCTGCCCCTCCTCGCCTGTCTGAATTCTCTGTCTTCTCTTTCTTTTTCGTACTTTTCGTAAGCTTCTATTATCTTCTGAACGAGCACGTGGCGCACCACGTCCTCCCCTGTGAGCATGCATATGCCTATGTTTTCAACGTTTCTGAGCACTCTCATAGCTTCCTTCAGGCCGCTGACCTTGTCCTGCGGGAGATCTATCTGAGTGACGTCGCCGGTTATTACCACCTTGGAATTGAAGCCGATGCGCGTAAGGAACATCTTCATCTGCTCGCGGGAGGTATTCTGCGCCTCGTCGAGGATGATGAAGGAATCGTCGAGCGTGCGCCCGCGCATATAGGCCAGCGGGGCGACCTCTATATTGCCGCGCTCGAGGAACTTATTGTACATATCGGCGCCGAGCATATCGAAAAGCGCGTCGTACAGCGGGCGGAGGTATGGATCGACCTTGTTCTGCAGATCGCCCGGCAGAAAGCCCAGTTTTTCGCCGGCCTCTACGGCAGGCCGCGTGAGCACGATGCGGTTCACCTGCTTGTCCCTGAAGGCGGCGACGGCCGCCGCTACGGCGAGATACGTCTTTCCCGTGCCGGCGGGGCCGACGCCGAGAGTGACCGTATTTTTGAGGATGGACTCCACATACTGCTTCTGTCCTATGGTCTTGGGCTTTATGGGGCGGCCCTTGGCCGTTACGCAGAGGATATCGCGCGCGATCTCGCCTATCTTGTCTTCATTGCCGGAGCGCACGAGATTGACTATATAGGCCACGTTCTGCGCGTTTATCGCCTCTCCCCTCGCGGCGAGCGAGAGCAGGCCCTTTATCGCCTTTTCGGCGTACATCGCGTTTTCCGGCTCGCCGCTTATGTGCAGCTCGGAATCTCGGTCGTTTATGCGCACGCTGAGTGCGTTTTCTATATAGCGGAGGTTTTCATCAAACGAGCCGAAGACCTCGATGATGTTTTCCATCCTGCCTATGTTCATCGTCAGTTCCATTCGTGCCTCATCCGGCGAAGCCGGCCTCTCCTTCCGCCGCGTCTATGGCGGCTGTTTTTCCTATCTGCTCAAGGCACTCGGCCCTGAGCGTTACCGTAAAAATATCTCCCTGCCTGATAACGGAGCACTCGCTCGAGACGATCTCCCCGTCTATCTGCCCTTTAAGGCGCTCGGTGAGCTCCCTTTCGAGCAGGGCCCTGGCCTGCTCCGCCGGCATCTGCTCCGGCACGAGCTCATACTCCCGGCAGACCGTCTTTTCCAGCGCGGCGGGAAGCACCAGGCCCTTTGAAAGCCTGAAGCTCCTATTTTGGTATATGATATCATATCCCCTCTCAGGATTTCTACCCGTAAAATACAAATTTGTGCGATTTCCCATAAAATTTATGTTTATATATTCTATATTCTCACCGGTGTACCTTTTTTGGTAATAAACGGCCGGTATCCGCGCCGAAAGCTCGTACCAGGTCCTGGCATAGACCTGCGCCACGGCGTGCACACGGTACTGCCCTCCCTGCCGGTTCGTCTGAACGCCGGAAACGAGCTTTTCTCCGGCAAGGACCGTATCGCCTGCCTTGAAGAGCTCCTGACCGCGGCAGACGTACTGCTCGGTTATTATGCCGGACTTTGCCGCCACTATGTCCGCGGGCTTGCTGTCCTCGAGCATTTCCGGCTTTTCCACTCTCTCGCGGACTATTATCTCGGCGCGGCTGCCGTTGAAATTCACAGTTAGCCACGCGAGCTGCGGAAGCTCCAGCAGAGCTATGCTCCGCACGTCCTCCTGCGATATCGAAGGGCCGAAGGTCCCGAAGCGCACTCCGGCCTTCTCCACCGCCGCCTTTATCTCCGCAGAAGAAACGTTTTCACTGCCGTATACTTCTATCTCCCATACGAAAAGCGAGGATACCCACACAAGCGCCCAACAGAAAAGAAGGCCGAAGGCCATGACCCAGCGGCCCTTTATCCTTTTTGCGGCGAAGGGCGCGCCGCTTCTTTTCAGCACCTCCGCCTCGAAGCCCGCGCGCCGCGCGCACTCGAGCACCCGCGCCGTTTTTGAAGCGTGCACGCTCACGCGCAGCTCCGCTTCGGATACCCGCTCGAGCTGCCAGAATTCTATTCCCTCCCGAGAGCAGACGTTGAGAAAGCGCTCGCCGCGCGCGCCCTCTATCTTCACGCGCACGCTCCCGCGCAGCAGATTCACAAGCCTCTCCATCACGAATCGAGCTCCACGGAGATTATAGTGCCCTCGACGAGAAGAGCGTCCGCGCTCATCGAGCGGATGTTCATGCCGTCGCCCCGGACGGTTATCATTATCCTGCCGCCGTTTATCTCTATCCTCTCCTGCGTATATTCAAGAAGCCCCCTGTGGTTTTCCACCGTGAGAGTGCCGCGGCCGGTTATCTCCACCTTCGGCAGCCCGGCGAGTATCTCCCCCGGCAGGCTGAGCCTCGCCGCGGTCTTTTCCAGGAGATCGCCGCTTTTAAGCCTGTTCATCTTATCCCCTCCGCGTCAGTATTCCGGAAAATATCTATGCCCCCGGGGCTCTTTTTTTGCCTGTCCCACGGGTTAAAGCCGAAACGGGCGTCATATCATTTCCCGGGAGGCGGGAAAATGAAAAAAAACGTAATAGCCGACGCCGCCGCGTGCGCGCTGCTCTGCGCCGCCGTTTTCGCGCTGCTCAGATACCCCGCGCAGGCAATAGACGCGGCAAAAAGCGGGGTGGATATCTGCGCGCACGTGCTCATCCCCTCGCTCTTTCCTTTCTTCGTTCTCTCGGCGCTCTCCGTGGAGCTCGGGATAACCGATATCCTCGCCCGCGCCTTTGAGCGGATAATGAGGCCTGTTTTCAACGTGAGCGGCGCGTGCTCCGCCGCGCTGATACTCGGCTTCGTCGGCGGCTACCCCGTCGGCGCCAAAACGGCCGCCGCGCTTTACGAGCGCGGGAAGTGCACGCGGGACGAGGCCGAAAGGCTGCTCGGCTGGTGCAACAACTCCGGCCCGGCCTTCGTTCTGGGAGTAGTGGGAGCCGGAGTTTTTTCAAGCCCCGCCGCCGGGCTGCGGCTTTATACGGCGCACGCACTCTCGGCGCTGGCGGTGGGCGTGCTCTTCGGGCTCATATCCCGCTTCCGGGGCCGCGGCGCCGGGAAAAAGCCGAGCCGCGCGCCGGAGAAAAAACCGCGCAGGAGGGTATCCTTTCCCGCCGCCTTCGTGAGCTCGGTAAAAAGCTCATTTGCTTCTGTCATAAGCATCTGCGGCTTCGTGATATTCTTCATGGTCGTAATACGGCTTCTCTTTGTATCCGGCGCCATTCCCGCCGCTGCGCGGCTTCTTTCCTCCCTCTTCGGCGCTGACACAGCCGCCGCCGAGCGGCTGCTTACCGGGTTTATAGAGCTCTCCTCCGGGGTGTGGGCGCTCAGAGGCGCGGGCAGCATGCCGCAAGGCGTATACTCGGCGGCGGTGATGCTCGGGTGGGCGGGGCTTTCGGTACACTGCCAAGTGCTCTCGCTCGCGGGCGAAAGCGGGCTCGGCATAGGCTGGTACCTGCTCGGCAAGGCGCTGCAGGCGGCCTTTTCCGCGCTTATCATAATTCCCCTTGCGGGCGGCCTTTCCGCAGGAGCTCCGGCCGCCGCTTTTCTGCAGCCGCCCTTCACAGCTCCCCTGCCGGCTGTACCGGGCGCGCTGTGCGCGCTGAGCTCTCTGCCGCTTTTCGCGGCGCTGCTGCTTTTTTATTTCAAGCGGCGAAAAAAGAGTGGAAAAGCGCTTTACAAGGGTGTATAATTTCAAAAAAAGATGAAGCGAGGTGCGCCATGCTTTTCAGAAAGGATATAGAGCCCTGCTGCTCCTACTGCGAAAAGGGCTCGCTCATAAGCGAGACGGAAGTGATATGCAAAAAGCGCGGCGTGGTTTCCGCCGCGGGCTCCTGCTCCGCGTTCAAATACGATCCTCTCAGGCGCGAGCCGCCGCGCCCGGCAAAGCTGCACGCGGAGAAATACTCCGAGGAGGATTTCAAGCTCTGAAAGCGCGATCGATAAAACGCCTTCTTCCCGCATAGGATAAACGGGAAGGAGGCTTTTTTATGCCTGTTGAAAAATACTTTTTGGGCGCGAACTCTTATTCCGGTTTCTTTTCGCTGATGGACCGTCTGCAGGAGCCGGGCCGGCTGCTCTTCATCCTCAAGGGCGGGCCGGGCAGCGGGAAATCCAGCTTCATGCGCCGGCTTACGAAGCAGCTCGGCGACCCCTCCGCAGAGCTGATACTCTGCTCCGGAGATCCAGATTCGCTCGACGGAGTGATATTCCCCTCGCTCGGCTTTGCCGCGGCAGACGGCACGGCTCCGCACGTGCTCGAGCCCGTCTACGCGGGAGTCTCGGCAGTTTACGCCGATCTCTCGCGCTTCTGCGACTGGTATTCTCTCCGCCGGCGGGAAAAGGAGATACGCCTTCTCTCGGATGATTACCGCGCGCACTATTCTCTCGCCTACGCCGCCCTCTCGCGGGCCGGGCTCAAAAGCCCGCGGCGCGCGCTGAGCGCAGAGGAAAGAAAGGCCGCCGAAAACATCGCGTCGGAGATGACCGGGCAGGAGCCCGGCGCGGCATCGCCGGCGAAGGAGCGCTTTCTCTCCGCTCTCACCTGCCGCGGCGCTCTGACCATGCCGCCCGCGGAAGGTGGCGGCAGGACGGTGCTCCTCGAGGGCGACGGCGACTTTGCCTCCGCCGTTATATCCGCCGCGGCGGAAAGGCTCGGCGGAACGCTCTGCCGCGATCCGCTAAGGCCCGAGAGGGCGATGCAGCTTATTTCTCCGGGGCTCACCATCGCCGCGAAAAGCCACTTTTTCCCTTTTCCGAAAAGCGGCGCCGAGACCGTATTCCTCCCCGTTCCCCGCGCTCCGGAGCCGGAGACCGAGCTGCTCGAGGCCGCGGCAGAGCTTGAAAAAGCCAAGCGCTCTCACGACGAGCTGGAAGTACTTTACAACCCCTTCACGGACTTCGACGAGGTCTACGACGCGGCCGATCTTCTCGCCGCGCGCATGAGAGCCCAAGCCTTGACAAGCGGGGGTAAATAAAGTAAAATTCCATAAAAGCGATGAAGGGAAAAAGGCGCTGCGTTTTTCTTGCAGAGAGCCGCCGGGCGGTGGAAGGCGGCAGAGGCGGAGCGCGCATAGCTCATCCCGGAGCAGCCTGCCCGAGTTTCTTTCAAGGCAGGCCGTCCGGCCGCGTTAAGGCTTGAGTCTTCGACTCTCTGAGGGCGCAGGGGCGACTTTGCGCCGCTTCGGGGTGGTACCGCGTACTTATTACGCCCCCGGCTTTCCGCGGAAAGCCGGGGCTTTTGATTGCACGACAATAATCTCAGGAGGCCAAAAGCCATGAATCAGGGTTACAAAAAATACAGACCCTTTCCCCCGCTCCATCTTAAGGACCGCAACTGGCCGGACAAGGTGATAGACAAGGCGCCGGTATGGTGCAGCGTCGACCTGCGGGACGGCAACCAGGCGCTCACCACGCCGATGGACATTACCGAGAAGCTGGAGTTTTTCCGCATGCTCGTGAAGCTCGGCTTCAAGGAGATAGAGGTCGGCTTTCCCTCCGCCTCAGAAACGGAATATGAATTCCTGCGCACGCTCATAGACGGAGAGCTCATACCGGACGACGTCTCCATCCAGGTGCTGACACAGTGCCGCGAGCCGCTGATCCGGCGCACGTTCGAGGCCATAAAGGGCGCGAAAAACGTCATATTCCATTTCTACAACAACGTTTCCCACCTGCAGCGCGACGTGGTCTTCAATACCGACAACGCCGGGCTCATTGACATAGCGGAAACAGCCGCGCAGCTCATAAAGCAGCTCGGCGACGAGGCCGAGAAGGACGGCATGAACATCCGCTACGAATACTCTCCCGAGACCTTTCTCGGCACAGAGCCGGAGTTCACGGCGGAAATATGCTCCCGCGTGGCGGAGGCTCTCGGGGCTTCGGAAGAAAATAAGATGATAATAAACCTGCCCTCCACGGTGGAGTGCTGCACGCCGAACATCTTTGCAGACCATATAGAGAATTTCTGCCGCATCTTCCCCTGCCGCTCCGCGTGCATACTGAGCGTGCACCCGCACAACGACCGCGGCACCGGCACGGCGAGCTCGGAATTCGCGCTCATGGCCGGGGCCGAGCGCATAGAGGGCACGCTTTTCGGAAACGGCGAGCGCACGGGCAACGCAGATCTAATGAACATCGCCCTCAACATGTACTCCCAGGGAGTCGACCCGAAGCTTGATTTTTCGGATATGAACCTCCTGCGCGATACATACGAGCGGCTCACGGGAATGCACGTTCACGAGAGGCACCCGTACGGCGGGCAGCTCGTTTTCACGGCGTTTTCAGGCTCGCATCAGGACGCGATCAACAAGGGCCTGCACCGCCTCGAGGAGAGCGACTCCCCTTACTGGGACGTGCCCTATATCCCGATAGACCCCGTCGATCTCGGACGCGAGCGCGACCCGCTCATCCGCATAAACAGTCAGTCCGGCAAGGGCGGGGCCGCCTACATAATGGAAAAACACTTCGGCTACATCCTCCCGAAGGCGATGCACATAGCCTTCGGCAATATAGTCCAGCGCGAGACCGAGCGCCGGGCGGACGAGCTCGACCCCGACAACGTATTCCGCATTTTCAAGAAGGAATATCTCGACGTGAGCGCCCCCTACCGCATAACGAAGTATCTCTTCAGCGAGACTCCGGTGAACGACGATATTTCGGAAGTGCATTTTTCCGGCACTCTCGCCTACAACGATGAGAGCTTCGATATAGAGGGCTCCGGCAACGGCCCGATCGACGCCTTCTTCAACGCTGTGAGCAATATGAAGATCGCCGGCTTCCAGTTCGTGTCCTACTCCGAGCACGCCATATCCGAGGGCTCCGATTCGCGCGCCGTCGCCTATGTCCAGCTGCACGCGCCGAACGGCGACAGGATATTCGGCGTGGGCATATCGCACAACATCTATCTTGCTTCCATCCGCGCCATAATCTGCGCCATAAACCGCGAAACGCTTAAATATTCAGACTAAGGAGGATATATCATGGCTACGATCGCTCAGTACAACGAATACGGCCGCATACTCGAGGAAAAGTTCAAGCTGCGCTACGCTCCCGTGGCCTTCAAAATGCTCTGGGAGGGCGACGAGATACCCGAAAACTGCCCCCGCGTACTGGACAGGCTCGGCAAGCGCCTCGCCATGTGCCAGGCCTTTTCATACGTGCGCCGCAACCGCCGCGCCATAACCCTTCTCGCGGAGGACCACTGGTGCGTATGGCCGCTGGCCTGCTTCAAGTTCTTCGAGCTGGATGAGGACGACTACCAGGTCATGGGCACGAAGCTCTTCATACGCGACAGCGAAAAGAGCGTGCAGTTCTTCAAGGAGAAATACCCCTGGCTCGAGTGCGGCGGGAAAAAGCCGCTGGGCTTCTCTCTCGCTCCGCTCGATACCTGCTCCTTCGTGCCGGATATAATAGTCACCTACTGCCGCGTGAGCCAGCTGCGCGGGATGATAAAGGCCTTCAAGATGGAGACGGGCGACCTTATCCCCCAGACGCTCGATACAATCGCCTCCTGCTCTTACTGCACCATTCCGATGCTCAACGGCCAGAAGTACGCCGTCACGCTTCCCGACCCCGGCGAATACGAGCGCGCGCTTGCTGAGGAGGACGAGATAATCTTCTCCGTGCGCGGCGATGAGCTGCCGAACGTAATGTCCGGCATGAAGCGCCTCGCGGCCATCCCCTTCGGCTATTCGGACCTGCATTTCGACATGAACCTCGAATTCCCCAGAGCGCAGTTCTACGACGACATGGCTAAAAAATGGGGCCTGAAAACGGGCGCCATCTGGAAAATGGGCGAATAAAGCTCTGCCCCTTCCCGCCCGAAAGGCGGAAAGGGGCATTTTGCGATTTTTTACATTCCTTCCGGAGGCTTTTATGATACGGATAGATAACATACGGCTCGGCCGCGAACCGGACAGGACCGGGCTCACAGCCGCCGCGGCGGCGGCGCTCGGAGTAAAGCCCGACGAGATCGCTTCGGTCGGGATAATCCGCCGGAGCATCGACGCAAGGAAGAAGAGCGACGTGCATTACGTTTTCTCCCTCGCCGCCGGGCTCAAAAGCGGAAAAATGCCGCGCGGAGCGCAGCTCTACGAGCCGAAAAGCTACTCCTTCCCCGTTAAAAGCATCCGCTCCTCCCGCAGGCCGGTGGTCGTCGGCATGGGGCCGGCGGGGCTTTTCGCCGCGCTCATGCTCGCGGAGGCCGGCGCGCCGCCGCTGATAATAGAGCGCGGGCGGAGCGTCGAGCGGCGAAGCGGGGACGTTGAGAGCTTTTTCCGCACGGGCGCGCTCGACCTGGTCTCGAACGTGCAGTTCGGCGAGGGCGGCGCCGGGACCTTCTCCGACGGCAAGCTCGCCACCGGCATAAGCGACGCGCGCATCGGCTTTTTCCTGCGGAAAATGGCCGCACTCGGCGCGCCTGAGGATATAGTATACGATTCCGCGCCGCACGTGGGCACGGACGTTCTGAAGACCGTCCTCAAAAACGCGCGGGAAAAGCTTCTCGCGCTCGGCTGCGAGATACGCTTTGAAAGCCGCCTGAGCTCGATAACGATAGAAAACGGCGCTCTCGCCTCCGTGACAATAGAGCACGGCGGCGAGGAATACAGCATAGACTCCCCGCTTCTCATCCTCGCGCCCGGAAACGGCGCGAGGGACACCTTTGAGATGCTTCATTCGCGCGGCGTGGCCCTAAAGCCGAAAAACTTCGCCGTGGGCGTGCGCATAGAGCACCTGCAGCGCGATATAGACGCGGCGCAGTACGGCTCGCACGGGCGCTTTCCCCCGGCTTCGTACAAGATAGTCTCTCACGCCGAAAACGCCCGCTCGGTATACAGCTTCTGCGTCTGCCCCGGAGGGAACGTGATAGCCGCCGCCTCGGAGCCGGGCGGCGCCGTGACCAACGGCATGAGCGAAAGGGCGCGCGCCGGAGAAAACATCTGCGGCGCGCTGCTCGCGGGAGTAACTCCCGCCGATTTCCCCGCGGGGCCACTCGGCGGCATTGAATTCCAGCGCAAAATCGAGCGCGCGGCCTTTAAAACAGGCGGCGAAAATTACTTCGCTCCAGCCCAGCTCGTTGGCGATTTTCTCGCGCACAGGTCTTCGAAAGGGCCCGGAAAGGTAAAGCCCAGCTACCGGCCGGGGGTCTCCTGGTGCGATCTTCACGAGGTGCTGCCGGATTTCGTCTGCCGCGCTCTCGAAGAGGCGCTGCCCGAATTCGGCCGCAGGATACGCGGGTTCGACGACCCGGACGCCGTTTTGACCGCGCCGGAGACCCGCTCCTCCTCCCCCGTGCGCATAGAGCGCGGAGCGGATTTCTGCTCCGTATCGGCCCGCGGGCTCTTCCCCTGCGGCGAGGGAGCAGGCTACGCCGGAGGCATAACCTCCTCGGCCGTGGACGGCATAAAATGCGCGGAGGCGCTCGCTTTGCTTCTTGACGCTAATGAGGAAAACTGATATATTTATGGGTAGAGTTCATGCGCGCCGGAACGCCCCGGCGCGGCGATAAAACCGAATGAAAAAAGATGATATACAGGAGGTAACTCAACTATGTTTGACGCACTTATCAAAAAGCTCCAGTCCGAGCCGATCAAAGAAATAGTTTTCACCGAAGGCCCCGATCCCCGCATACTTGAGGCGGCGTCCAGGCTCAAAAAGGGCGGCTTCCTCAACCCCATCCTCATCGGCGTTGTCGATGAAGTAAAGGCTGCGGCAAAGGAATGCGGCTTCGATATCGAGGGCATTGAGATAATAGATCCCGCCAAGTATGACGGAATGGACGCCATGGTCGAAAAGATGGTAGAGCTCCGCAAGGGCAAAATGTCCGCCGAGGACTGCCGCGCCGCTCTGCTCAAGGGCAACTATTTCGGCACGATGCTCGTAAAGATGGGCAAGGCCGCCTGCCTGCTCGGCGGCGCCACCTACTCCACGGCCGATACCGTTCGCCCCGCGCTGCAGCTCGTTAAGACCAAGCCCGGCAACAAGATAGTTTCCTCCTGCTTCATACTGGTAAGGACCAAGGCCGACGGCACCGAAGAGCGCCTGGCCATGGGCGACTGCGCGATAAACATCCATCCCGGCGAGGACGATCTCGTTGAGATCGCCGTAGAGACAGCCAAGTGCGCCAAGACCTTCGGCATAGACCCGAAGGTTGCTTTCCTGAGCTTCTCCACGAAGGGCTCCGCGAATGACGACACCGTGACCATGGTCCAGAACGCCGTGGCGAAGGCCAAGGCCGCCATGCCCGATATCCCCGTAGACGGCGAGATGCAGTTCGACGCCGCCGTATCCCCCGCCGTGGGCCAGCTGAAGTTCAAGGGCTCCGCCGTGGCCGGCTACGCCAACACCTTCATCTTCCCGGACGTTAACGCCGGCAACATCGGCTACAAGATAGCCCAGCGTCTCGGAGGCTTCGAGGCCTACGGCCCGATACTGCTCGGCCTCAACGCCCCGATCAACGACCTCTCCCGCGGCTGCGTCGCAGAAGAAGTCTACAAGATGAGCATCATCACCGCAGCTCTCGCGTAAGCGTGCCTTGAACGAAAAGCCGGCCGCGCAGCATTGATCCTGCACGGCCGGCTTTATAACAAATCAAATACTTCTAAAGGGGGATAACGACTATGAATATGGATCTCTGGGTCCGCGAGCAGATCGCAACGCAGGATAAAAAAGCCATGCCGCTTTTGTCCTATCCGGCAGTACAGCAGCTGTTCATCACGGTGGACAGGCTCGTAAAATCTTCCAGTGAGATGGCCCTGGGCGTGCGCCTTATTGCAGACAGGTATAAAATGCCCTTCGCGACCACCTATATGGACCTGTCCGTAGAGGCAGAGGCCTTCGGCGCGAAATGCACCTATCATAAAGACGATATACCCACCATTACCGGTCAGCTCGTTTCGGATCAGGAGCAGGCCGACGCTCTCGAGATCCCCGAGCTCGGCGCAGGGCGCACCGGCACCGTGCTTGACGCGCTGAGGAAGACTCTCGTGCTCGTAAACGACCGCCCGGTATTCGCCAACTGCACCGGCCCCTTCTCCATGGCGGGGCGCCTGATGGACGTAAACGAAATCCTTCTGCTCACCTACGAGGAGCCCGAGCTCGTGCACACGGTGCTTGAAAAATGCACCCAGTTCCTTCTCAAATACATCAAGGCCATGAAGGACATCGGCGCCAACGGCGTTATAATGGCGGAGCCTCTGGCCGGCCTTATGTCCGTTGGCCCCATGAAAGAATTCTCCTCAAAATACGTGCGCCGGATAATCGACGAGCTGCAGGACCGCGATTTCGTTTTCGTATATCACAACTGCTCTAACGCAATAGAGAAAAAGATCGACGCCGTTCTCGAAACCGGAGCCAAAATGTTCCACTTCGGAGATCAGGCCGATATGTGGGAGCTGCTCCATACGATGCCGAAGGACGTTATAGTCATGGGCAATATAAGCCCCTCCGCGGTCTTCATGGGCGACAGCACCGATAAGCTGGCCAAGGAAACGCAGTACCTCCTGCGCAACTGCCTTATCTGCGAGAACTTCATGATCTCCTCCGGCTGCGATATCCCCGCCGCCACCCCGCTGGAGAATATAGACAAGTTCTTCGAGGTTATAAATCTCGGCTACCACAAGATGAGGCTGTGGGACCAGATCGACAAGTACCCCGAGGAGAGATACAACGTTCCGTTTTCAAAACTATAATGAATTATTAAAAAGCCGGCGCCGCAGAGATTCTTGCGGCGCCGGCTTTCTTTTCCTTTGCTTATAAGCCAAGCATTTTGTGATACAGCTTTTTGATTCCGCACTTCCAGCACAGCAGCATACCGACCACCGCGCCTATTACCGCCTGCAGTATCTGATACGGCAGCTTGAGCAGCGCGTATTCGGGGGTGCTGTAAATGAAGGCACGGCCGAGCGAATAGCCGGTGACCATTATTACGACGCCGATCGCAACGCCGATACCCGAGGCGAGCACCGGGCGCTTTTTCAGAACGTAATGAGAGAATACGGAAATGACTATCGCCTGCAGCCCGTGAGTGACGAGCGAGACGAACATGGGCGTCGGGTAAAAGAACAGGTCGCCCAGGAAGGCGCCCACGCCGCCGACGACGAAGGCCGCGAAAGGATCGAGTATTATGGCCGCGAGACAGATTACTATATCGTTAAGATAAAAATGCCCGCCGGGCACCGGCACCCCGAATGAGCTCAGGGCTATATTGAGAGCCATGAACATGGCCGTGACGCAAAGCCAGACCGTGGTACGCTTTTTATTGATCTTTACTGCCATTTTATTTTCCTCCTTGCAATTTGAACGCTATCATTATATGATAGTTCTGATAATATTAAATATTCAGAAAAGGAGAAAATAATATAACCAGATGAAGCGTTCAGACGAGAAGAAAAACGGCCCCGCCTACCTGGAGCTCTACAGGCGGCTCAAAGCCGATATAATATCAGGCGCCTTTTCTTACAACAGCCGCCTGCCCTCCAAGAGGGTGCTCGCGGAGGAAAACGGCGTGAGCACCGTTACGGCGGAGCACGCTTACGCGCTTTTGTGCGACGAGGGCTACGCCGAGGCGAGAGAAAGAAGCGGCTATTTCGTTATCTTTCGCCGGGAGGACGGCTTTGCCGCCTCGGCGCCGCAGTCTCCCGCTCCGCCGCGGGAGCAGAGCGAAAGCTCCTCCGGGCAGCCAGACTTCCCCGTCTCCATACTCAGCAGAACCATGCGCCGCGTGCTTACCGAGCGAAGCGGAGTGCTGCTTGAAAGATCGCCGAATTCGGGCTGCGCCGAGCTGCGCGAGGCCTTAAGGCGCTATCTCGCGCGAAACCGCGGGATGGAAGTGGAAACCGGGCAGATAATCATCGGCTCCGGCTCGGAGTATCTCTACGGGCTGATAGTGGAGCTTCTCGGGCGGGAGCGGACCATTGCCATAGAATCTCCCTCATATCAGAAGATAGAGCAGGTATACAGCGCCGCCGAGGTGAAATACGAGCTGCTGCCGCTAGCCGCCGACGGGATAGACAGCTCCGCGCTGAAAAAAAGCCGCGCCGACGTTCTGCACACCACTCCCTACCGCAGCTTCCCGAGCGGCGTGACGGCCTCAGCCTCGAAGCGGCACGAATACATCCGCTGGGCCGAAAAGCCCGGGAGGTATATCATAGAGGACGATTTCGAGTCGGAATTCTCGGTCTCCACCCGCCCGGCCGAGACTCTCTTCACCCTATCAGGGCGCGGGAACGTCATATATCTCAACAGCTTTTCGAAGACCATATCCCCTTCTCTGCGCGTTGGATACATGGTTTTGCCGCGCGCGCTCGTGCACCCGTTTGAGGAGCGGCTCGGGTTTTACTCCTGCACCGTGCCTACCTTCGAGCAGTTCGTTCTCGCGGAGCTTATAGACAGCGGCGACTTCGAGCGGCACATAAACCGCGTGCGCCGCGCCAAGCGCCGCGAGCTTGCGGGAAAAAGCGAATGATCCGATAAAACAAGAGGGACCGGCTTTTGCCGGTCCCTCTTATAGCTTTCTCAGTTAAAATCAGCCGACTATTTTTTCGACGGAATATTGACCGCCAAACCCCTTTATTATGACCGTGATTTTCTTGTTAACATATTTGCTGGCGTCGATATTATTCGGGAAAATGATCGTACGATAATAAGGATCGTCGTATACAAGCTCCCATTGGTTTGTTTCCAAACTGATACTAAGAGAGTCGTGATAAGGCCTAAGAGTCCCGGTGAATTCGAAGTTGTCTTTTATGATGTGTCCGCCATTAAATGAAATCATAACGGATTCAAATGGTTGCCCGGCGGGCTGGGATGTGGAAACATCGCTGATTGTCCCGGCAAATAGGAAATGCTGATAGTTACCGGACTCAAGCGCCTTTCTATAAGAGATCAAATCATTCTCAGATAGGGTTATAAAGGCCTGGACTTGCAGGTCGCGCGGATTCCATGCCTGACTCGAGCCGTCGGCTTTCGGATATATGGTTACGTTTGCCTCAAGTCCGGCAATCTGTAAAACCATACCTTCAAATGAATAGGTCTTGCCTATTAAAGCGCCGGGGTTGGATCTGTTCTGGACTATTTTGTTCAAGTCGCTAACCGTGAGAGGGACCGCATCTCCCGACGGATCCGCTTTCCCGCTGCTGATGACGACGGCGGTATTCGTGGCAGCGTCGTAGTCCACGCCGAAGCCGAGAGCCGTGCCGAGGTCTCTGAGCTTGAAATAGTTGTTGCCGCCGATGTTGTAAACCGAAAGATCGGTGCGCACCTCGCCGTTGATCTTTATGGTCTGGGCGCTCGGCTGAGCCGTTGAGCTCTGGTCCTGGCCGATAACGAGCTCCGAGCCCGTGGCCGTTGTATATGCATGGTCCGTCGTTATGCTCACTACGCCCGCGGAGGCGTCCCAGCCGACGTCAAACTGGCCTGCGGTGCCGTTGAGCAGATACGCGAGATCGCGGAGCTTGAAGTAGTTGCTGCCGTCGATATTGTACTTTTCGCAGTTGATGCTTTCCCCGTCAACCGTCAGCTTCTGCGCACTGCTGACCGCGGAAAAGGCGGAAGCCGGAATGCACAGGCCGAGCAGCAGCACGAGCGCGATGATAAAAGACAGTGCTTTCTTCATAGTGGCATTTCTCCTCTCAAATAATATAAGTGGCGCAGCCGAAGCCGCGCCGCGAAAAGAGCAACTCCGTTTGCTGCGACACAATTCTTTAGCATCCAAACAGGGAATGCAAAAAAGGAAATAGCATTTTTACAATGGGTAAGACCATTCCCAGCCCTGGCTGGAATAATGCCGAATTATGTCACTATTTGATATTACCATACTTGCAGAGAAAAAACAATCTTAAAATGCTCGCGGGTTGAACAAGCTCACGCCGCTTATCAGTACTCCCAATAATGCTTTCTATAATAACTTCTTATAAAAAAAACAGGGGCCGGGTTTTTCAACCCGGCCTCATTCTTTTTTTACTTTTTATCCGCTTTACTTGTTTTCCTCGGGCGGGACTATGGCTATGAAATCGCCCCAGTTCACGCGGAATTCGCCCGGCTGGTCGCGCAGTATGCTCCACCAGCCCTCGGGGAACTTATCGAGTGAGACCTTTTCCTCTTCTATGAGCACGCGGCGGACTTCTTTTCCGTCGATATCCGCGGGCCTTACTCCCGCGTAAAACGCCATCGCCACGGCTACGCCGGCGGCCTGGCCCGTGCCCATGGCGGGGCCGATTATGCGCATGGCGCCGTTCGCGTGGAACTCCGCGGAGCAGCAGCGGCCTACGGCGAGGATATTATCCAGCCCCTTCGGCAGAAGGCTCCTGTACGGTATCTCGCAGTAGTCTCTCGGGCTGGGCCTTGCCTCTATGCCGGCGGGCCTGCCGAAGGGATGCATCTGCGCGGTGCACTGGGGATCCCGGCAGACAGCCGTTCCGCCCGGCGCGGGGATATGGATATGGCGCATGAAAACGAGCTCGCTGCTCGTGGGATGGTGCGCGTCGAACATTTCGGGGAAGCGGGCGATGCCGTCTTCAAACTTCACGCCGCAGGCGATATCGGAGGCCTTGAGCATATATTCGCCGAAGATGCGGCGCGAATCGCGCACGCCGGGCAATCCACCCGTGCCGACGATGCGGATGTTCTCGTAGCCGGGAACGTGCTTGCGGGCGAAGGTCTCGAACTGCTGCATGAGCTGGCGTTGCTCTATGACCTGGCGGGAGATATCCTCAACGTCCGTATTTCTCGTAAAGTAGCTGTGGAAGGAGAAGGTGCAGAACTCTATATCGTCGTCCTCGCAGTGCGGCAGGCGCACCTGGAAAATTCCGTTGAAGCGGTTGGCCACGTGGCGGGCAAGCTCGCCGTTCTTTATGGCCTCTTCCTCTAACGCGTAGATGAGCGGGAGCACGTCCTTCGGCTCCTTGCCCGCGTCGAGCTGCTCCTGGCGGAACTTCGCGTTCGCCGCCTCGTACTCGGGCTTGTTGTAGCCGCGCCAGCGGGAGCCGAGAGTCGTGGACATATTCAGCCCGCAGAAATCCTGCCCGCCTACCTGGTAGCGCGCGCCGGCCATGGCGCAGAGGTCGGCGTCGCCCGTGGCGTCTATGAAATAATCGGCGTAGACGGCCACGTAGCCGCCCTTTGTGAAGAATATGGCGCACTTGACCTTCTTGTCTTCCATCTCGACGTCGATGCAGGTGGCGTCGTAAATGATGCGCACGCCGTTCTCCATGAGCATGTTTTCAAGCACTATCTTGCCCCACTCCGGGTCGAAGCTGGGGTTGTGCTTATCGATCTCGCTGTGCACGCGCAGCCTGTCGACCGCGGCGAGCCTGTCAACAAATTCCTGGCAGTTGCCCTCTATCATTCCGGCCACCTGCGGCACGAAGCCGTTGGTCGCAAGGCCGCCGAGGGAAACGCCCTTTTCGAAGATCATAGTCTGCAGGCCTCTTCTCGAGGCTGTGAGCGCGGCCGAGCAGCCGCCTACGCCGCCGCCTATTACCGCGACGTCGCAAAAGAGCTTTTTTACTACTGTCTGCATTTTTTGCTCTGTCCCCTTTCGGTATATATGAAGCTGTTTTTTTCCGTCTTACCTATTTTATATTATCATACCGAAGGGCCCTGCGCAACAGATAATTCCGCTGCCGGGCATATGCTCGACGGCAAAACGGAGTGAGCAAGTCCACCGTGCATATAATAATAACGATATAATATTTTTCATCGAGGTAATAGAAAAAGCAGTCCCAAAAAGGAACTGCTTTTAGTTTTTTATGAACTATTATTATCTGATTGTATACTCCCAAGTGCTACTTCCCAAAAACGGTTTTGAAAATATTACTGTTCCATGGTTTTTATCTTTCTGTTCCATTTTATAAGTATAATTATCAAACCCATATAATTGTAGTGTTTTATCTGTAAAGGTACAGGGGACATGCTTATCTCCGCCCTTACTGTCATCCGGCTCTAATCCTGTCTCTGTCCAAAAAGAATCTATATATACCAAGTGTATCACCCAGCAACAGTTATTGTCGCCATCGGGACATTCATCTTTTTCTCCATAAAAGAAAACACGAATTGTATTATATCTATCTATTTTGTTTTCTATAATAACATCGCCTAAAGTATAATTCTTCTTTCCACACCCTGAAATAGGTATTAAAAAGCATAATATCAGAATAACTATCAAGCATAGACGACATATAGTTCCTCTCCGCTTTAAAAATGCTTTCATCTTCAAATCTCCTTTTTATTTTTCATATATTGCATATGGTTATTATTGACTCTCTGTATAATCCGCACATTGGGAAAGCGTCCATTCCTAACCTCATTTGCGAAGTCTTTTCCAAAGCGTATCCGATCACCCTTTGATAAGCGCTCCCATTCAACTTGGCTAAAAAGGCTTCGTAGTTCAAACTTTTCGCTTTCTTTTACTTTATTCTGAATACTAATTTCTGCGGTGCGCATCCATCGTTCAGTATCCAAACTTATCATCCCCTTTGTTGCATATCTAAGATTCAAGCCATAGTGCTTTTTTCATCTTCGGCCCTCCTATTTTGCTTTTGAAATCCAATTTTTCTCATTATAATAGTCTGTTTGCATATTGTCAATCTCATAATGCGATTGTTGGTCTATTCTTTTTCTCTCGCTGACTGGGTAAAATATACTTAGTTAGGGGGTGTCTTATTGAAAGAAGAGTACAAAGGCCTTTATCGGCAATTCGGACTAAACGTCGTCTACTACCGCAAGCGAAAGCGGCTTTCCCAGGAGCAGCTTGCCGAATTGGTCGATATTCACCGCACATATGTAAGCGCCATCGAGCTCGGAAAAGTAAGCGTGTCCTTTGACGTTCTTTTCAAGCTGGCAGAGGCGCTTGACACCACTCCGAGCAAGCTCTTTGAATGCAGAGAATAAACCGGCATGCAGACTGATGCAGATAGTCTGTATGCCGGTTTTATTTCTCAGCGTCCGCCTTCCGCGGGCATATACTCCCTCCCGCGGGCATAGGATTTAGCAGTGTCTTATTGGGAGTGATGTATTTGAGGACCGACATAGAGCAGCGGGTCCGAGACCTCGCGGTATACATCATTGAAAACAACGCCACCGTCCGCTCGGCGGCGAAAAAATTCGGCGTGAGCAAGTCCACCGTGCACAAGGACCTCTCCGAGCGGCTCGAGCGGGTGAGCCGGCCGCTCTACCTGCAGGCGAAGGAAGTGCTCGAGACCAACAAGGCCGAGCGGCACATCCGCGGCGGCCTGGCTACGAGGAGAAAATACAGGGGTGAGTGACTCTTTTTACCCGCCCACAGAAACGAAGCCCGCGCTCATGGCGCGGGCTTTTATCGTTTTTTTATTGTAAGTCTCTTATTGCAAAACCGCAGGCGTATATGATAGAATAGTTTATCTAAATATGTCCGCTTATAAAGTAAAGCAAGTTATATGCATAAGGGGGATCACCAAATGAAAAAACTTACCCGCAAAGCCCTGATGATAAACGGCGTGGAGCGCTTCGCTCTCTGCGAGCTCGAGACGGATACTCTCGCCGAGGTCCTCAGAAGGCTCGGTCTTACGGGCGTTAAGGTCGGCTGCGGCACGGGCGTGTGCGGCGCGTGCTCCGTAATCCTCAACGGAGAGGTCATCCGCTCCTGCACGAGGAGGATGAAAAACGTTCCCGACCACAGCGAGATAACGACCATCGAGGGCATCGGCACCCCGCAGCATCTGCATCCGCTGCAGCAGGCCTGGGTCACCTACGGCGCCGCGCAGTGCGGCTTCTGCTCCCCGGGCTTCATAGTCTCCGCGTACGGGCTGCTGCAGGAAAACATAAACCCCACGCGCGAGGACGTGCGCGAGTGGTTCCGCAAGCACCACAACGTATGCCGCTGCACGGGCTACAAGCCTTTGGTTGACGCCGTCATGGCCGCCGCGAAGTGCATGCGCGGCGAGTGCACGATGGACGATCTGAAGTTTGATCCCACCGGAAAAGATATATACGGCTCCGCGATGCCGAGGCCCACGGGCGTGGCCAAGGTCTGCGGTCTCACGGATTACGGCGACGATATAGCCCGCAAGATGCCCGAGGGCACGGCGCATCTGGCAGTGGTCATCTCCGAGGTCGCCCACGCGAACATTATAAACATCGATACCTCCGAGGCCGAAAAGATGCCCGGCGTTTACAAGGTAATGACGGCCAAGGACGTAAAGGGCTCCAACAACCTCGGCTTCCCGGCCTTCATCCCCCGCCAGAAGGGCCAGGGCCTGCCGGAGTTCCCGATGATCTGCGGCAAGAAGATATGCAAGCGCGGCGATATAGTCGCCCTCGTTGCCGCCGATACGCGCGAGCACGCGCGCGCCGCCGCGAAGATGGTAAAGCAGGAGCTGGAGATACTCCCCTCCTACATGTCTCTGCCCGAGGCCGTAATGCCGGGCGCCGCGAGGCTCAATCCCGACCTCCCGAACTTCTACATGGAGCAGCCGCTGATAAAGGGCGAGGACCCGGAGGAGCTCTTCGACGAGGCCGATTACGTAGTCGAAGGCAGCTTCTACTCCCAGCACGAACCCCATCTGCCGATAGAGCCGGACGTCGTCCAGGCCTACTGGGATGAGGACGATATAATGACCATCCAGTGCAAGACCCAGAATCTTTACGAATCCGTGGCGGCCGTGGCCCCGGTAATCGGCCTGCCGCCCGAGAGGATACGCATAATCTGCAACCCGGCCGGCGGCTCCTTCGGCTATTCGATGACGGCGCTGACCTTCGCGCTGTGCGCCACGGCCGTGCAGAACCTCGATATGCCCTGCTCCCTCGTTCTGAGCTACGAGGAGTTCAACCACATCACCGGCAAGCGCGCCGCGACTTATACCAACGGCAAGCTCGGCCTTGATAAGGACGGCAAGATAGTCGCCGTCGAGTACGATATCGCTATGGACGGCGGCGCCTACACCTCCGTGGGCACGCTGCTGCTGCCGAACCTCGTAGAGGTCGCCTTCCACGGCTACAACATCCCGAACATCAAGGCGCTCGCGCGCGGCTGCGTCACCAACCAGGCGTACGTCACCGCGTTCCGCGGCTTCGGCGCGCCGCAGATAAACGTCCCCTGCGAGTCTCTCGTGGATATGGCCGCGGAAAAGGCCGGGCTCGACCCGTGGCTCGTGCATTACGTGAACGCCGCGCGCCCGGGAGACACCTCCATAAACCAGCGCCCCTTCCACGAATATCCCTACCCCGAGCTGCTTGAGAAGATAAAGCCCGTTTACGACGAGTACAAGGCCGAGGCCGAGGCCGCGAGGGCCGAAGGCAGAGCCGTTGGCGTCGGCATAAGCATGGGCGGCTTCCACGTTTCCATAGGCGCGTTCGACTCCGCCGAGCTCGACGTTGAGCTCAGGCCGGACGGCAAGATAGCCGAGTACACCACCTGGGAGGACGTAGGCCAGGGCGGCGATATCGGCGCTCTCACGCACATGGTAAAGGCTCTCGAGCCCATGGGAGTAAAGCCCGAGGATATCATCCTCGTTCTCAACGACACCAAGCTCTGCCCGGATACGGGCGTCGCCGCATCCAGCCGCTCGCACTACATGGGCGGTCTGGCCGCTCTTGACGCCGCCAGGCAGCTGATGGACGCCATGAGAAAGCCGGACGGCACCTGGAGAACTTACGACGAAATGGTAGCCGAGGGCATACCCACGAAGTACAGAGGCCATTACGACCTTTCCAACTCCGGGCTGAGCCTCATGCTCGACCCGAACACCGGCGAAGGCGACAGGATACCCACCTATTCCTATACCGTAAACGTCGCCCTCGTTGAGGTCGATACCAACACCGGCAAGACCACCGTAAAGCGCATGACGACCTGCGCGGATATCGGCGTCATAGGCAACCTGCTCGCCGTTGAAGGCCAGGGCTACGGCGGACTTTCCCACTCCATCGGCTTCGCGCTCAGCGAGGATTACGACCCGACCAAGAAGACCTCCGGCAACATGGCCGGCTGCGGCATCCCGACTATCGACGCGATACCGGACGATTTCAACCTCATGTTCGCCGAAAATCCGCGTGTGAACGGTCCTCACGGCTCGGGCGGCTGCTCCGAGGGCTTCCAGTCCTCCGCGCACATGGCCGTTATCAACGCCATCAACAACGCCTGCGGCGTGCGCATCTATGAGCTGCCGGCTACCCCGGCGAAGGTGAAGGCCGCGCTCGAAAAGAAGGCCCGCGGCGAGGACCTTACCCCGCCCAAGTACTTCCTCGGCTCCGATTTTGAGGACGAAATGGAGCTTATTAAGGCAAATCCCCTCTGATCCAGGCTTTGACCCGGGGCGTACATACCATGTACGCCCCTATCTCTTTGAAGGAGAGACCTCAGCATGCAGCAGGAACAGGCTTACGCCTTTACGTCAAAATGCTTTACGGGAGATATGGCTCCCTGCTCCTACGCCTGCCCCTTCAGGATGGATATACGCTCCGTCCTCGTAAAGGCCGCGAAGGGGCGCTGGAACTCGGCCTACCGCGAAATGAGAACAGCCCTCGTATTCCCCGCCGCGGCGACGGCGCTGTGCGGCGAATACTGCGCCGGAAGCTGCCTGCGCAAAGAGCACGGCGGAGCCCTGAGCATGCTCGCGCTCGAGCGGGCCATAGCCGCGCTGGCGAAGGACAAGACTCCGCAAAATTACGCTATCCCGCCGAAGGACGAAAAGATCGCCGTCATAGGCGCGGGTCCGGCCGGGCTTTCCTGCGCGCTTTCGCTCGCGCAGAAGGGCTTTAGAGTAACGGTTTTTGAAAAGGAAAGCGATATAGGCGGGGCTTTGCGGAAAAGGGCGGATTTTGCCGTGCTGCGCGAGGATATGCTCCTGCAGCTTTCCGTATGCGTTTTTGACCTGCGCCTGAGTTCGCAGATAAAAAACGCCGCGGAGCTCGAGGGCTTCGACGCCGTTTATATAGCCACGGGCGCCGGAGGCGAGAGCTTCGGCTTTAATGAGCAGAGCGGGAAGTTCTTCCCCGGCGGCGAGCTGAGCGGAGCATCGCCCGCCGAGGGCATAGCCATGGGCGCGCGCGCCTCGCTGGCCATAGAGCAGTATCTGCAGACAGGCTCCTATACTCGCTACCTCGAGCCGCCGCACGGCGAGCGCTGCGGGAGATACGTGCCCGTTACTGCCGCCGACGAGCGGGAAAAGATACCCTGTCCGGACGGCGGCTACTCCGCGGACGAGGCGAAGGCCGAGGCCGGCAGGTGCCTGCAGTGCGACTGCACGCTCTGCATGTCTGCGTGCGAGATGCTCAAAAAGCACAAAAAGACCCCGCTCAAGATCTCTACGGACGTACACATGGACTCCCTCGTGCGCCCGCCGTTCACCACCTGCAGCATAACCCGCCAGACCTACTCCTGCAACGACTGCGGCTACTGCTCCTCCATCTGCCCGGAGGATACCGATATAGGCGGCCTTCTGCGCTTTTCGCGCGCCGACCGCTTAAAGGGCGGGCGCTACCCCGCCGCGTTCCACGATTACTGGCTGCGCGAGATGGATTTCGCCGCAGGGCAGGCGGCGTTTTTCTCCCCGCCGCCGGAAAAGGACAGCTGCGAATACGCCTTTTTCCCCGGCTGCCGGCTCGGCGCCTCCGTGCCCGAGCATCTGCTGCGCAGCTACGAATACCTGCTTGAAGAATACTCCGCCGGGCTCATGCTCGGCTGCTGCGGCGCTCCGGCCTGGTGGGCCGGGGACGACGAAAGATTCGAGGCGAATATCGGGCGCATACGCCTCGGCTGGGAAGCTCTCGGCCGGCCGAAGCTGATATACGCCTGCGAGAGCTGCAAAAAGACGCTTTCCGCCGCCCTGCCGGAGATAGAGCTCATTTCGCTCTATTCGCTGCTGGAGGTAAAGGAAAAGGCGCCGCTCTTTGAAAGCGCCGCCGTATTCGACCCCTGCTCCGCGAGAGAAGACGGCGAGACCAAAGCCGCCGTCCGCTCCCTTGCCGCCGCCTCCGGCATTGCCGTTTCCGATTTTGACAACGGCGGCCGCTGCTGCGGCTACGGCGGGCAGATGCGTCTGGCCGACCCGAAGCTGTATTCCGAAATAACCGAAAACCGCGCCGGCATGGCGGCGGAGCCCTATATAGTCTGGTGCTCCAACTGCCGGGAGGTCTTCGCCGCGCGCGGCAAGCCCTGCGCGCATATACTCGACGCCGTCTTCTCGCTCGAGCCGGGAAGAGTGCCGACTCTCAGCGAAAAGAAGGAAAATCTTATAGCTGTAAAGAAGGAGCTTATGAAAAAGTACTGGAACGCCTCTTTCGAGGCGGAAAAAGCCCCCTGGCAGGATATAAAAGTATCCCTCGGCGAGGGAGTTCAGGATAAAATGGAAGAGCTGCTGCTCTCGCTCGACGAAGTGAAGCAGGCGATATACGCCGCCGAAACGGAGAAAACCGCCTTCGTCTCCGATTCCGGCGAGATGCTCTGCCGCCATATCGGCAAGGCGGTGGTGGTGTGGGTAAACTGCGCGAAACGCGGCGATGAGTACGCCGTTTCGAACGTCTACTGCCACCGGATGCACTTCAGAGAGGGCGGAGCGGAGGACAGCAATGGATAACAACACCGAATGGAAATGCATGAAATGCGGGGAAAGGCTCGTGCCGCGCAAGGTGGTCTTCGACTACATGGGCCGCAGCTTCAGCGAGGATTTCCCCTGCTGCCCCAAGTGCGGGCTCGTGCTCGTGCCGCCGGAGATGGCGGAGGGGCGCATGGCGGACGTCGAGCAGATGCTGGAGGATAAATGAACCCCTTCGAGCAGTTTTTATCCGCTGAGCAGTACCGGGAATACCAGCTTGAGGCATTGAACGAAGCGCTCGCGTACGCGAAACGAAACTCGCGCTTCTGGCGCGAGCGGCTTTCGGGCTTCGGAGCGCTCCGCTCGCTCGAAGAGCTCGCCGCGCTCCCCCTTTGCTCCGCGCGGGACATAATCGAGCGCGGGGCCGCGATGGTCTGCCTGCCGCAGAACGCCGTGGCGAGGATAGTCTCGCTCGAAAGCTCCGGCAGCGCGCGCAGGAAGCGGCTGTGGTTTTCGGATGGAGACCTTGAGAGAACTGTGGAATTTTTTGCCGCGGGCATGAAATACCTCTGCCTCGGCGGAGAAAGGGCCGCGATATTCTTTCCCGATAACGAAAACGGAGTCTCCTCCCTGCTTTCGCAGGCGCTCGCGCGGATAGGAGTTTCCGCCGAAGCGGTCGGACCGGTGAGCGCGGATGCGCTCTCCGTCCCTGCCGGGGCCGACATACTGATCGGCCTGCCGGCGCAGCTGCGCGCGCTGGCGCTGGCAGATCCCGGGGCGAAGGTGAAGGGGGTTTTGCTCTCGGCGGATTACATCCCGCGGAGAGTGTGCGAGCTCATCGGCAGGATATGGTGCTGCCCGGTGCTAACGCACTACGGGCTTACGGAAAGCGGCCTCGGCTGCGCCGTGCAGTGCTCGCCCGGAAGCGCCATGCATATAAGGCACGACGAGCTGATTCTTGAAATAATCGACCCCGGGACCTGTCAGGTCCTCCCCTTCGGGAGCGAGGGCGAGATCGTGATTACCACTCTGCGCCGCGAGGCGATGCCCCTTTTCCGCTACCGCACGGGAGATATCGGCGCGCTGAGCGCGGATAAGTGCTCCTGCGGGAGCGAGCTGCCGCGGCTCTCTTATGTGAAGGGCCGAGCGGAGGAGCTTAAAAAGAAGATCAATATTCACATTTTAGATGATATTTTCCTCTCGCGGGATGATATAATAGACTACACCGCAAGGATGGACGGGGCGGCGCTTGCCGTATCCGTTTTCCCGGAAAGCGCGATACCGGCGGCGCGCGCGGCGCTTGCGGCCGCCTTCCCCGCTCTGCCGGCCCGCTTCGAGGCCGGAGGGCTTTTCGGCTCAACGGGAGTTTTGAAGCGCCGCATTTTCTGACCGCGCATTCAGGCGGGCTTTTCAGCATCATTATTACATTAGGAGGTCGCGCATATGAGATTCGCCGCCGCAGTTCCGGCCGCAGGTCTTTCAAAGAGAATGGGCGCTTTCAAGCCGCTCCTCGACGTGAACGGCTTCCCTATGGTCCGCATGACGGTGAACGCCTTCAAAAACGCGGGAGTCTCCGATATAGTCTGCGTAACCGGCCTGAGGAGCGGCGAAGTGTGCTCCGCGCTCGAGGGCAGCGGAGCGAAAACGGTTTTCAACGCTGAATATGAGACCACCGATATGCTCCGCTCCGTGCAGCTGGCTCTCAAGGCCCTGCCGGAGGCGGACGGAGTTTTCATCCTGCCGGGCGATATGCCGCTCGTCTCCCCGGCGCTTATATTTCACATGATGGCCGAATTTGAAAAAGAGCCCGCCGCGGCCCTCTGCCCGTATTACGAAGGGCGCAGCGCGCATCCTCTGCTGCTCTCGCGCGAGACCGCGGGCGCCGCGCTGAGCTATGGCGGCGAGGGCGGGCTGCAGGGGCTTCTCGCCTCTGTGACGGTGAGGCATATATCCGGCGGCACTCCCGGCGCCATGATGGACGCCGATACTCCCGAGGCCTACGCCGGCGTATGCAAGTACGCCAGACTCTTCCGCGGAGTTTCCAGGGAGGTCTGCCTTGCCCTTCTGGAAAAGGCCGAAACTCCCGCGCATATAAAAAGGCACTGTCTGGCAGTGGCCGAGCTCTCCGAGCACATGGCCGAGGAGCTTGACAGGCGCGGCTTCTGCATAGACGCCCAGCTGGCCTTTTCCGGCGGCGCCGTGCACGATATCAAGCGCCTGAAGCCCGAGCATCACCTCGCCGGCGCGGATTTCCTGCGCGCCGAGGGCTACGCGGCGCTGGCCGATATAGCCGCGCAGCACTACGGCTTCGTCGGCGGGGATATTCCCGCCTTCAGCGAATGGTCCGTGGTGTGCCTTGCCGATAAGCTCGTGCGCGAGACCGAGCGCGTGAGCATTGACGAGCGCTACGCCCCCTCCTGCCTCAAATTCCCGGCCGACACCTACATAGGGCGCAGGATCAGAACTTCGATAAAGATCTGCAACGAGATGTGCCGGCGCTATGAGCGCATTACAGGCGAGAAATTACAATAGAACAGGGCAAAACAAAAAAAGAGCAGCAAGCTGCTCTTTTTTATTATCTGTATATCTATCTCTCTCGTATAGTTGAAAAATGCTTTGCAACGGCCTCAACCATCTCCATCATTTTTTCATCTTCCGCGCTCTCCTCGCGCCAGGCTATGCCGAGAACCGCGCGACATTCGGGATACGCTATCCTCAGGACTTTCACATTATTCAAAAGCTCCTTTGACTCCCCCGGAAGGCCCAGGAGAGAAACATACCCACCCTTCTGCACGGAAAGGTAAGCGTCTGAAAGGGAAACGAAGCTGTAGCCTACGTTTGGCGAAAAGCCCGCCAGCCGGCAGAGCTCCATAGTCCTTCCGTAATACGGGGTGTTCTCCTGCGGCATAGCGAACTTATCATAGGCCAGCTCGGAGAGATTTATGCTCTTCCTTCCTGCCAGCCTATGATCTGCCGGCACTATTGCGTAAAGCTCTCTGTTATGTATCGTGCGCCTAACAAGCCCCGGCCCGGATACCGGCGGCGCGGAAATACACAGATCGTAAACACGGCTGTTGAGTTTTTGGGCCAGCATCTCAAAGGTCTGCCTAACTATTGGCAGGAACTCCACGTTAGCGTCAAAGCCCGCAATGCTCTTTACAAGCTCCCAATGCGTATTGAATGAAAGCGCTGCAAAAGCAACCGTATACCACTGCTGCATGCTCGTTCTCCGCGCTATATCCACCGCCGCTTCTATCTCGCGCACCGCGGGCTCTACCCGCTTGAGGAAGGCCTCGCCCGCCGGGCTCAGCTCAAAGCCCTTTCCCTTCCTGCTGATAAGCTCCGCGCCCACTTCCTCCTCGAGCTTTTTGAGCGCGATGCTTAGGGTGGGCTGTGAAATTGAAAGCATGCGGGCGGCCCTGCTGATGCTTTTGGTCTCAGCCGCAGCGATAAAATACTTGATCTGCTTGAATTCCATGGCTCCGGTCTCTCTTTCTTCCTGTTTCTCTGGATTCTAACAAATGCTTCACCTATTGTCAATATCTATGTAATGCTATTTATATCATTAATGATTCGTGCCGTTTTATGGCAGACATTTTTCCTTTTTGTTGAATCGCCGGGATGCATGTGCTATACTACGTTTTAATAATACGAAGAAGGAGAAATTTGCATGGCACGCGATAAATGGTCATCCCGAACAACGTTCATTCTTGCTGCCGTGGGCTCCGCGGTGGGTCTCGGCAATGCATGGCGCTTTCCCGGCCTTGCCGCCAAGCACGGCGGCGGCGCGTTCCTGGTAGTTTATCTTGCGGCGCTCCTTATACTCGGCATCCCCCTTCTCGCCATGGAGATAGCCATGGGCCGCAGGGTGCGGCAGGGCGTTCCCGGCACGCTGCGCGCGGCGAACAAAAAAGCCGAAAGCGTAGGCTGGATCGCCGTATCGAACGGTCTTCTGATCTCAGTATACTACGCAGTTGTCTTCGCCTGGGTAATACTGATGTTCTTCCTGAGCTTCAAATTCGCCGGCTTCACAAAGGCGGCGGACGGCATCTCGAAGGCAAGCACTCTCTGGCTCACTACGATAAAGACGACGGGCACCACCTCCGGCTACGGCACGTTTTCCTGGCCGGTGCTCGGCTGCCTCGTCCTCGCTTGGGGCCTGTGCTACACCTGCATAAGAAACGGCTCGTCGAGCGTGGGCAAGGTGGTCAAGTACACGGTCTCCCTGCCGGTCATCTGCCTCGTGATCCTCGCCGTGCGCGGGATAACGATGCCCGGCGCAGGCGAGGGGCTGGCAAAGCTCTTTATACCCGACTGGTCCGCTCTCAAGGACTCCAGCCTGTGGGTCGACGCAATAGGCCAGGTCTTCTATTCCCTTTCCGTCGCGATGGCGATAATGTTCGCCTACGGCTCCTTCCTCAAGCATGATTCCAACGTGGCGGCGGATACCATCATCATAGCCTTTGCAGACATGATAATAAGCATACTCGCCGCTATAGTCATGTTCTCCACCATGGCGGGCACGGGCATGCTCGGCAATATGACCGCCTCCGGCATTTCCACGGCGTTCATAGTATACCCGCAGGCGATAGTGAACCTTACGAACGTGCCGATAATCAACGCGCTTTTCGCCTACGTTTTCTATTTCTGCCTGATAACCCTGGCCATAGACTCCCTCTTCTCGATAGTCGAGGGCACGTCCACAGCTATATCCGACAAATTCAAGCTCAACAAGAGGAAGACCACCCTCACGATGTGCGCGATAGAGTTCGTGATCGGCATCTTCTTCGTCACCGGCGCTGGCCTTGCCTGGCTCGATATAGTGGATAACTTCATAAACAGCTATACCCTCGTGCTCACGGGCGTTCTCGAGGCCATAGCCGTGGGCTGGTTCTTCAAGACGAGCAAAGTCCTGAACGAAATTAACCGCAATACCAGAGGCTTCAAGATGCCCGGCTGGTGGTTCTATACCTCGGTGAAAGTGATAGTGCCGGTCGTCCTTTCGGCGCTGTTCATCTGGAATATAGTCTCCCTCTTCCGCGGCGGCGGGATCTACGGCGCGGGCGACGGCTACTCCCTCGCCTCGAACATCATAGGCGGCTGGCTGCTGATAGCCCTGAGCCTCTTCTCCGGCGCCATAATAAAGCTCATAGTCCGCGCGAGGGCTAAAAAGGGCTATAAGGAAGACGACCGCAGCTGGGACGAGATCCCGTATGAAACGGAAGAATAAGAAAAGAAGGTTTTATACACAATGCAGGATATGAATCAGGCTCTTATAGACTTTATCCACGCCTCCCCCACCGCCTTCCACGCCGCGGCGGAGATAGCCCGGCGGCTCGACGGGGCCGGCTTTACGCGCCTTTCGGAAAACGAGAGCTGGGAAAAAATAAAACCCGGCGGAAACTATTACGTCGTCCGCAACGGCTCGAGCATAATAGCCCTGCGCGCGGCTCCCGGCCGCTTTCACTTCCGCATTTACGCCGCGCACGACGACAGCCCGACCTTCCGCCTGAAGGACGCTCCGGAGCTTGCCGGCCCTGAGGGTTATATACGCCTGAACGTGGAGGCCTACGGCGGCATGATAGACTCCACCTGGCTCGACAGGCCGCTCGGCCTTGCCGGGCGGGTGATGGTTCGCAGCGGCGGGGCTCTTGAAAGCCGCCTGCTCAATATCGACCGCGACGTGCTGCTGATCCCGAACCTCTGCATACATTTCAACCGCGAAGTAAACAAGGGCTACGCCTTCAACCGCGCGGTGGACCTCTGCCCGCTTCTGAGCGCCGGAGAGGTCAAAAAGGGCGGTTTTGACGCGCTCATCGCCGCCGAGCTCGGAGTAAAGCCGGGGGATATGGTCTCAAAGGAGCTCTCGCTCGTCTGCCGCCAGCCGGGCACGGTATGGGGCTTCGAGCGCGAGTTCGTTTCCGCCCCGAGGCTTGACGATATGCAGAGCGTATTCGCCGGGCTCGAGGGCTTCATAAGAGCCGAAAGCCCGGAGGGCATAGCCGTTCTCGCCGTTCTGGATAACGAGGAGGTCGGCTCCGGCACGAAGCAGGGCGCGCGCGGCACCTTCCTGAAGGACACTCTGCGCCGCTTCAGCGCGGCGCTCGGCAAGAGCGAGGAGGAATATCTGCGCGCCGTGGCGGGAAGCTTCCTTCTCTCGGCGGACAACGCCCACGCCGTGCACCCGAACCACCCCGAAAAGAGCGACGCTGAAAACCGCTGCTTTATGAACAAAGGCATAGTTATAAAGGAAAACGCCGCCCAGAGCTATATGACGGACGCCTTCTCCCGCGCCGCCGTCGCGGAGCTCTGCGCAAGGGCGGGCGTTCCCTCCCAGCGCTTCGCCAACCGGAGCGACTCTGCCGGCGGCAGCACTCTCGGCAACCTCAGCAACATGCAGGTGAGCGTGCACGGCGCCGATATAGGCCTTGCCCAGCTCGCCATGCACTCGAGCTACGAAACGGCCGGCGCGCGCGACACGGAGTATGCAGCTCTGCTCGCCGAAACGTACTTCTCCACTCCCCTAATAATAGAGGGCGCCGAGAAGATCACTTTAGGCTGACGGAAAGATAAATAATAAAAAGCGCCTCTCCCGGGCTCAGGGAGAGGCGCTTTTATTCTGTTGTCTTTGCCTCTCAGGCGCTCGCGGAGAAATAGATCGTCACCGAAGAGGAGTTCTGCATTATCAGCACGGAAATGCCCTTGCCCTCGCACTTCCAGCTGTTTGACGTGGCGTCCTTCAGCGGATAGCCGGCGTCGGCCACGATATAGGCGTAGTTCTCGCAGATGGTCGTCATCTCGCTGTAGGTGTAAACGCCGCTGTAGGAGTACCAGTACGTGCTGCCTGCCGCCCTCTCCTGCGAATTGGTGAGAGGCACCTCCATGAGCCAGCCGAAATCGAGGATATCGGGATACTTTTCGTAGTACTGCGGCACCCACTGGACTATTACGCGGATGAGGTATCTCGAATAATCGAAAGCCAGAGTCACGCGCTCGTCCCCGCCCTCGTATATATCCTTCTCGTCGTCTCCGCCGACAAATTCGAGGCCGTTGTTCAGCAGTCTGTTCTCGTAATAGTAGATAGTGTCGTAGAAATTATCGTCCCAGGACTTCACCGGTGAATCGCTGAAGTCGTTTATGCTGTAAACGTAGACCGTGCCCCAGTCCGTCTGCTGGATATCGGTATAATAAAGTCCGGCGAATTCTCCGAAATCTATCGCGTAATTGAAGCCCTCGTACCAGCTAAGATCCCAGACGTAATAGGAATCCTGCGAGGCGGTATTGAGCGCCTTTGCGTAGTTTATGGGGACCGCAAGATTGAGGTCTCCGTAGCTGTCGAAGCCGGCGCAGGTAACGCCCACGGCCCGGCCGTATTCGTTTACGAGCACGCCGCCGCTGCTGCCGTGCGTTATCTGCGCGGTGGTCTGGATATACGTTACTCCGTCAAGCACGCGCGATACGTTCGAAACGATGCCCGCGGACATCGTATTCGAAAGCCCGAGCGGGCTGCCGATGGCGTAAACCGTCTCCCCCTGCTTCACGGAGGAGGAGTCTCCGAGCTCTATATAGGGGCGGCCCTCCGCTCCGTGCACCCGAAGCAGGACGAGATCGTTGAAGGAATCGTAATCTATAACGTCAATCGCGGAATAGACCGTCCCGTCCGTCATAGTGGCAGTAAGGCAGGAGCTGTTTGCCGCGACGTGGTAATTCGTGAGCGCGAGGCCGTCCGACGAGATGAAAAAGCCGCTGCCTGAGCCCAGAAGGGCGCCGCTCATGCCGTAAATATCTATGTAGAACACGGCGGAGGCGCATTTTTCGGATATCTGCGTGGCGCTCAGCTTCTGCTCACCCGCAGGCCTTTTTGCAAGCGGCTTTGCCGAGCGCTCGCCCGGCACGGCCAGGCGCACGCATATGGCCGCGATCTCCGAGCGCTTTATATTGGAGTTCGGGCTGAAGGTGCCGTAATCATCGTTCCCGGAAAGGACTCCCGCGCGGTAAAGCAGGTACACGGCCGGCGCATAGGAGGCCGAGGACGGAACGTCCGGTATGGCGTCGTCCTCCACGGTCCTCACGGCCGTGAGCGCCTCGGCGGGAAGCGCCCTGGCGAAGATCTTCGCCACCTCGCTGCGCGCGGCGAAGGTATCGTAATTATTGTAGCCGGAGGAGATTATCCCCTTTTCCAAAGCGTAGCGGACATAGGGCTCGTACCACTTTTCGCCCTCGTTCACGGAAAGCTGCGGATCGGCGCCCGTGGTATAGATGCTGAAGATCCTGCAGGCCAGGGTCAGCGCCTCAGCTACGGAGAGATTCTTATCAGGGGCGAATTCGGTATCGCTCATGCCGTTTATGAAGCCGTATTCATAGCCGAGCTGCACCGCGCCGGCATACCATTTATCGGCAGAAACGTCCTCAAACTGGTTTTCATAGGTTTTCTTTTTCGCGAAATTCGCGTATGAATTTTCCGCGGCGAAGGCTCCCGGGCACAGCGAGAGGCACAGCGCCAGCGCGAGGACAAGGCACAGCAGCTTTTTCTTCATCGTGTTCTCACCTTTCTGTTCACGAACGGCTCTTTTTTCTATTGTAGCGCATTCAGGCGCTCTTGTAAATTCCCGAAATTCGCCCGCGGCTCATCCCGCGTCCTCCTCCAGAGCCTCGAGCAGGAAGCTCACGGGGCGAAAGCCGTCGTTGCAGGAGATCATGGCGGACTTCGGGTTTTTCATCCAGCCGTCGTAAAAATCCCCTCCGCCGTGGGCAAGCGCCATTACGAAGGCGGAAACGCTATCCCACGCGCTCTCGCAGAAGCCCTCCGGCCTCTGCCAGCCGTTTGCGATAAACGTCTGCCCCTCGCGCATATCGCAGGCGTGAGCAATGGGGTTTTCGTATTTTTCGATGAGGTCGTCATACCTTGCGACCCTCATTACGGTTATCTTGACTTTTTTCACGCGGGCTCTCCCCTTTCCGCCGCGAAGCACGTTTCTCAGAGAATTATACTATACCCCGCCGGCGCAGGCAACAAGAATTCAACGATATATCGCTGCGCGATATGATATAAGCCGAAGCGGATATCATTGAAAAAAGCACGCTCTCGCGTGCTTTTTTCATGGAGCGGGAAACGGGATTCGAACCCGCGACTTTCGGCTTGGGAAGCCGACGCTCTACCGCTGAACTACTCCCGCCCGGATCGTCAGCTTAAATATAATAACAGCATGAAGCGCAAAAATCAAGTACGGATTTGCCGCGTCAGGGCATTTCCTCCGCGCCGCAGGGCTCCGTGAGGAAGACCTCTCTGTATTTCTCCTTCAGCGCCTTATGCGCGAGTGCAGCGGCCTCGCTGTTATCGAAAATGCCGAAGACGGCCGAGCCCGTGCCGCTCATGCAGGCGCCGAGCGCGCCGTTATCGAGCAGGACGGATTTGATATCTGAAACGGCGCTCTTTCTCTTGCCGAGAACGTCCTCGAAAACGTTGTACATGCGCTGCGCCACGCCCTTGAGATCGCCTGCGCCGAGCGCGGCTATAATGCCGTCCGTATCCGGGCGGAACCTTATTTTCTCACAGTCTATGGCGGCAAAAAGCTTCGGAGTCGAAACGGAGAATGCCGGCTTGCAGACGACTATCCGGCAGTCCGGCAGGGGCGGCAGAGGCGTGAGCCGCTCGCCCTTGCCCTCGGCAAGGGCGGTGCCGCCCGAAACGCAGAACGGAACGTCCGACCCGAGCTCTTTTCCCATCTCCTCGAGCTCCGCGCGGGAAAAGCCCGCGCCGAAGCGCGAATTGAGCGCACGCAGGACAGCCGCGGCGTCGCTGCTGCCGCCGCCGAGCCCCGCGCAGACGGGAATGGTCTTTTTAATTTCTATGCAGCACCCGGCAGCTATCCCCGCGCGGGCGAAAAACAGCTTTGCCGCCTTGGCGGCTATGTTCCCCTCGTCGTCCGGCAGGTAGCTGAGATCAGTTTTCACCCGCACTCCGGCTTCGCGGTCGAAATCGAAGCTGAGCTCGTCGCAGAGCCTGACGCTCTGCAGCGTGAGCTTCACGGCGTGGTAGCCGTCCTCCAGCTTTGAAAGAACGTCCAGCGACAGGTTTATTTTAGCTCTCGCCTGTACTTTCATTTTTTCTCAAAAAGCAGGGACATGAGGTCCACTCCCGCTTCCACGAAGGGGCCCTTGAGGCCGTTGGCCTCGGTATAGGCAAGGCCCGAGCCGGTTTTGGCGCGGCTGTCGTAGATGATGAACGGCACGGGGTCGCCGTCGTGCCCGCGGGTATCGGTAAGCGTCTTATGGTCGCTGAGGATGAGCATGCGGAAGTCCTCTCCGCGCGCGCGCATGCCCTCGACTATCGGCTTTATGATGCGGCTGTCGAGCCGCTCTATGGCGAGGAGCTTGCCCTCGGTATCGCCGTTATGCGTGCATTCGTCCGGCGCCTCGAGGTGGACGGCTGTGAAATCGCAGCCGGAGAGCGCGGCGTCTATAGCCGCCTGCGCCTTGCCCTCGTAATTAGTCTCGAGCTCGCCCGTGGCTCCCTCTACCTCCGTTACGCCGAGGCCCGTGAGCCGGGCTATTCCCTGGCAGAGAGGCACCGCGCTTATGACGGTGCCGTTTTTGCCGTAGTTTTCCGTAAACGACGGCAGGGCCACGGCCGTGCCCTCCGCCCAGAACCAGATGCCGTTGGCCGGCATTTTGCCCGCGGCACGGCGCTTTTCGTTGAGCGGGTGGTGATTGAGTATCTCGTGCGCCTTTATCATGAGCTCCTTGAGGACCTCGGCATTTGCGCAGCCGCTCGGCATGAGCGGGCCTATCTTTTCGGTGAGGTGGTCGTGCGGCGGGATGAGGACTATGCCGTTTATGTCCGCCGCCTTCTGCACGGCTATGTGCCTGAACGACGGGCTGGGCTCCACGTGCATGCCGGCCTTTTCCGCCAGCGGGGCGAAGTCCTTATCTGCAAAAAGGGCCTTGATTATGGCTATGGATTCGTCTCCCTCGATGGAGCCCGCGGAATGAGAAAGGATGCGCTTTTCGCCGAAGGGGATGGAATCGCCGTCCTCATAAGTCACCATATTGCACCTGTAGGCGGCGTCGCCCGGGGTGAGCGCTATGCCGGCGGCCGCGGCCTCGAGCGGGGCGCGGCCGGTGTAGCAGACTCTCGGGTCGCACCCGAAGATGGAGAGAATAGCCGTGTCGCTGCCGGCGGGAAGCCCGTCCGGAACGTTCTTCACCGAGCCGAGCATCCCCTCCCTCGCGAGGGAGTCCATAACGGGTATGGACGCATATTCCAAAGGCGTTTTCCCGCCGAGCTTATCGGTGGGGTTGTCGGCCATGCCGTCGCCTATAATAAGAAAATACTTCATTGCTGTCACCTCTTTAGCGAATTAACGAACTTATCCATGCGGTTGAGAGCTTCCGTAATGTTTTCGAGCGAGGACGCGTAGCACATGCGCACGAAGCCTTCCCCGCAGTCGCCGAAGGCCGTGCCCGCGATGACGGCGACCTTCTGCTCTATCAGGAAGCGCTCGCAGAACTCCTCGGAGCTCAGCCCCGTGCTCTTTATGCTCGGGAAAACGTAGAACGCGCCGCGCGGCTCGAAGCACTCGAGCCCTATCTTGCGCAGGCCGTCAATCAGGTACTTGCGGCGGTAGTCGTACTCCTTGCGCATGGCCTCTATGTCCTTGTCGCCGTCGCGCAGGGCCTCGATGGCGGCGTACTGGCTCGTTGTCGGCGCGCACATTATGGCGTACTGATGTATCTTGTACATCTGCGATATGACCGGCTCCGGCCCGCAGACGTAGCCGAGGCGCCAGCCCGTCATGGCGTAGCTCTTGGAAAAGCCGTTTACCACCATCGTCCGCTCGTACATGCCGTCGATAGAAGCTATGGAGCAGTGCTTGCGGCCGTAGGTCAGCTCGCTGTAAATTTCGTCGGAAACGACCATTATGTTCGTGTCTCTTATGACGTCGGCTATGGCCTCAAGGTCGGCCTTTTCCATGATGCCGCCGGTAGGGTTGGAGGGAAACGGCAGCAGCAGCACCTTCGTGCGCGGGGTTATTTTGGCCTTCAGGGCCTCGGGAGTGACGCGGAACTCATCCTCCACCTTCGTTTCGAGGTATACGGGCGTGCCGCCGCATAGGGTGACTATAGGCCCGTAGCAGACGAAGGACGGCACCGGGATTATCACCTCGTCGCCGGGATTGACGAGCGCGCGCATGCAGAGGTCTATGCCCTCGCTGCCGCCGACGGTGACTATTATCTGCTTCAGCGGCTCGTATTTCAGCGCGAAGCGGCGGGCGAGATAGCGCGCGATCTCGCGGCGCAGCTCCGTCATGCCGGCGTTGGATGTATACTTCGTGAAGCCCTTTTCGAGCGAATAGATGCCGGCGTCGCGTATATGCCAGGGGGTGACGAAATCCGGCTCGCCGACGCCGAGAGAGATGGCGTCCTTCATATCCTCGAGGATATCGAAGAACTTTCGTATGCCCGAGGGAGAAAGCGAAGTCACTGCCCCGGAGAGGACCGAGGAATAATCTATCATACGAACATCATCCTCTCTTCCTGCTCGGGCTGCTTCTCAAAGACCTTGTGCTTTTCCTTGTATTTCTTGAGGATGAAGTGGGTCGCCGTGCCGGTGACGCCGTCGATTATGGCGAGCTTCTGCGCCACAAACAGCGCCACGCTCTTGAGCGACTTGCCGGAGATTATGACCGTCAGGTCAAAGGAGCCGGACATGAGGTAAACGCTCTCGACCTCGTCGTACTGATAAATGCGCTCGGCGATGCGGTCGAACCCCTCGCCGCGCTGCGGCGTTACCTTTACCTCTATGAGGGCCGTGACGTTTTCAATATCTATCTTATCCCAGTTTATAAGGGCCTGGTAGCCGATAAGGATATCCTCCCTGGTATATTTTTCTATTTCTGCGGAGACCTGCTCCGCGCTCATATCAAGCATTGCCGCGAGCTGCTCTGTAGTAAGGCGGCAGTCGTTTTCCAAAAGCTTCAGTATCTCGTACATGATATTACCTCCTCCCGCTTTTGAGCGGATAATAATTCCTTTTATATTCGCTATATTTGATAATTATAACTAAACTTTTCCCGTTTTTCAATAAGAATAAAAAAAGCTTTTCCGGGAATATTAAGGAGGCATACGCGAGCAAGTTATTATACGGAGGTCTTTTATCATGATAATGGACAAGATAGCTCTCGTGCTGTCGATAATCGGCGCGCTCAACTGGGGCAGCATAGGCATTTTCAGGTTCGACCTGGTCGCCGCCATATGCGGCGGCCAGACGGCGACTCTCGCCCGCGTGATCTACACGCTCGTGGGCCTGGCCGGGATCTGGTGCATCTCTCTGCTTTTCAGGGAGAGGGACCGCGCCTCCGACGGCGCATAAACGTAACGGCGGCGGGGCTTTTGCCCCGCCGCTTTGCTTTTGCGGGCTGGACATTTTCCTCTTTTTTGTTGGTAGTTTTACTCATACTTATATGTTATAATAGGGGGTGAAAAAGCAAAGCTTGAAGAGGTGATGATGTATGATATGTCCGTTCTGCGGAAGAGAAATGATTCCCGGCTTTGTCCAAAGTGCAAGAAAAGTCTTTTTTACCCAAGAGAAGCACAGCTGGTGGTTCGTGCCGGATACAGAGGATGTGCTGCTCACTCGCCATAATATGACAGGACCGACCTGCACAGCATATCATTGTCCTGATTGTAAAAAAGTGATTGCGGATTACGGGAACAAGCAGACGTAATCTCCGCTTTATTCCACATGAAATAAAAATGAGGAGCCTTCGCTCCTCATTTTTTGTTTCTCTTTTTTGCGGGGGGCTTTGCGCTTTTGCCTGCCGCGCGGGACTTTTCGGTCTTTGCCGGCTTTGCCTGCTTTGCGCCGGGGCGGGGCTTTGCCGGGGCGGCGGCCCCCTTTTTCGCCGGGGCGCCCTTCTTCGCCGCGCCGGGCGGGGGTATCAGGCAGCCGCGGGAAAAGCCGATAAGGTCCTCCCTGTGCATGGAGCGCAGGGCCTCGGCGACCGTCTCCCTCATCGAGGGGATGAAATACTGAAGCAGCGCCCGCTGCTGCGCCTTCTCTTTGGGCGACCTTGCGACGTAAACGCTTTTCATCGTGCGCGGGTCGAGCCCGGTATAGTACATCGCGGTGGAGAGAGTGCCCGGGGTCGGGTAAAAATCCTGCACCTGCTCGGGATGGATGTTCTTTTTTCTGAGATAGAGCGCGAGCTCCAGAGCGTCCTGCATCCGGCTCCCGGGATGGGAGGACATGAGGTACGGCACGAGGTACTGCTTCATGCCGAAGCGCTCGTTGAGCTTGGCAAAGCGCTCGGAAAAGCGCTCGTACACCTCGTTTTTCGGCTTGCCCATGTAGTATAAAACGCCGTCCATGCAGTGCTCCGGCGCGACGCGCAGCTGGCCGCTGATATGGTGCTGCACGAGCTGGGAGAGGATTTCCCCGCTCTTATCGGCCATCACGTAATCAAAGCGGACGCCCGAGCGCACGAAGACCTTTTTGACTCCCGGCACGGCGCGCAGCTTCTTCAGAAGCTCGACATAGTCCGAATGGTCGGCTGTGAGCGCGGGGCATTTTTCCGGCGCGAGGCAGCTTCTGTCGGCGCACATGCCGCTCTTGAGCTGCTTTTTGCAGCTCGGGCCGCGGAAATTCGCCGTCGGGCCGCCGACGTCGTGCACGTAGCCCTTGAAGAGCGGGTGCTTCGTCATCTCTCTCACCTCGCGCAGGACGGATTCGTGGCTGCGCGACGTGACCATCCTCCCCTGGTGGAAGGCGAGCGAGCAGAAATTGCAGCCGCCGAAGCAGCCGCGGTTGTGGATGACGGAAAAGCGCACCTCTTCTATGGCGGGAACGCCGCCGAGCTTATCGTACATCGGGTGCGCCTCGCGGGTATAGGGCAGCTCGGAGACTTCGTCCAGCTCCTTCGTGCCGAGCGGCATGGCCGGAGGATTGACTATAAGATACCTCTCGCCGTGGCGCTGGACGACGGCGCGGCCGCGCACGGGATCGTGCTCCGCGTACTGAAGCATCGCCGCCTCGGCGTAGGCTTTTTTATCCGCGCACACTTCCTCGTATGACGGACATTCAGCATATTTGAACCGGCACTCGGAAATATCGGCGGCCATGAAGGCCGTGCCGCGCACAGCCCTGATATCGGCGGGCTTTTTGCCGGCGGCGAGCGCCGCGGCTATTTCGAGCGTGGCCCGCTCGCCCATGCCGTAAACGAGGAGATCCGCTCCGCTGTCGCAGAGCATGCTGCGGCGGACCTTGTCCTCCCAGTAATCGTAATGCGCGAAGCGCCTGAGAGAGGCTTCGAGCGCGCCTATGACGACAGGCACGCCCGGGAAAGCCGCGCGCGCGAGATTGGAATAGACTATCGTCGCCCTGTCAGGCCGGAGACCGGCCTTCCTGCCGGGGCTGTAAGCGTCGTCATGTCTTCTTTTTTTCGCGGCGGTATAGTGCGCGACCATGGAATCGAGGTTCCCCGCGCCGACGAGTACCGCATAGCGCGGCGCGCCCATGGCCTCGAAGGCCGAGGCGTCCTTCCACTGCGGCTGCGCGAGAACGGCCACGCGGTAGCCTGCGCTCTCCAGAACGCGCGAAATGACCGCGTGCCCGAAGCTGGGATGATCTACGTACGCGTCGCCCGTGACGACGAGAAAATCGTAGTAATACCAGCCTCTTTCGCGCATTTCCTCGCGCGAAACGGGCAGAAACGAAGTCTCCGCCGTCACAGCTTTATCTCTTCTTCAAACGGCGGGAAGGAGATATCTTTCTCCATGATGTGGAGTATCCCGGAGGTCACTCTCTCCTCGCCTATGTGCCTGAAGCCGTTGGCCTCGTAAAAGCGCCTTGCGCCCTCGTTCGCCTGCGCGACCTTGAGCCTGAGCGCCCTTCTGCCGAGCTTTCTGTAAATTGAAGTGGCCTCGCCCAGAAGTTGCGGACCGAAGCCGCGCGAGCGCAGCGGCTCTTCCATATAGTAAAGGGCTATGCTTCCGGCGCCGTCTTTTTCATATGCCTCGGTGTCGAGATCGAGCACTCCGGCGGGAGTATCGTGCAGAAACACGCGGCAGACGGCGCCCGGGTGCTTTCTCTGGTGCTCTCTCGCCAGGCGCAGGTAAAGCGCCGGATCGAAATAGCGCAGGTCGCCGTGGGCGTTTTTCCAGGTGTCCGCGTAGCAGCTGATGAAGTACTTCGCGTCGCGCTCGAGGTCTATGGGCTCGTAGCGGAGGTTGAGATCGTCCACCCCGCTGGCGTTCTTCCACCAGCTCTGCCTGGCGAAGGTGCTTATCTCGTCGCTCAGGTGGGAATTGTCGTTGCAGAAATCCACGTAGAGCCTGCCGTTTTCATAGGTCAGCAGAGAAACGGCCGTATTGTCGCTGTAAGGCAGGGCGCCGAGCTTATCCCAGGGAAGCTCGAAGGCGTGGCGCAGTATGGTCTTGAGGGCGGTGCCGTGGGTGAAGATGGCGATGGTCTGCCCGTCGTGCCGGGCGGCTATCTCCTTTACGGCGGGCACTATCCTGCGCTCGACCTCCTCGAAGGTCTCGCAGCCGGGCACGCTCCACTCGAAGGGCCTGGCGCCGTAAAGCGTGAGAAGCTCGGGGGTCTCCTGCTCTATCTTGCCGCAGGCGACGTCCTCCCAGACGCCGAGATCGATCTCCCAGAGGGCTTCGCTCGTATATATGGGCAGGCCGCGCGGCGAGGATATGGACCTCGCCGTCTGCTTCGTGCGCGTGAGGCTGCTGGAATAGACGGCGTCTATATGCACTCCCTCGAAGCGCTTTTCGAGCGCGGCGACCTGCAGCTCGCCGCGCGGGGTTATGCGGCTGTTGTAGCGCCCGTGCAGGCGGCGGTAGAGATTGCCCTCCGCCTCCGCGTGACGAATTATGTAAATCTTAGTCAAGAGTCTTCCTCCTCAGTTGAGTATGATCGCTCCGGTGAGCTCGCCGACGCGGGAGACGCCGTATTTCTCCATGTATTCAGCTATGCCGTCGCGCACCTTTACGGGCGCGAAGGGATCGGCGAAGCATGCCGTGCCGACCGAGACGAGCGAGGCGCCGGCCAGAAGCATCTGCACGGCGTCGTCCCCGCAGGAGACTCCGCCCATGCCCATTATGGGTATTTTGACGGCGGCGGCCGCCTGCCAGACCATCCTCACGGCCACGGGCAGCACCGCCGGGCCGGAGAGGCCGCCGGTATTGTTTTTGAGTATCGGGCGGCGCGTGGCCGTATCTATACGCATTGCAAGTATCGTATTTATAAGGGAAATCGCGTCCGCCCCCGCGGCTTCGACGGCGCGGGCTATCTCCGCTATATCGCGCACGTTCGGCGAGAGCTTTACCATTACCGGCACCTTTGCCGCGCGCTTTACCGCGCCCGTTACCTCCGCGGCCGATTCCGGAACGGTGCCGAAGGCAAGGCCGCCGGCCTTGACGTTCGGGCAGGAGATGTTGACCTCTATCATATCCACTCCGGCCTCGGAGAGCATCTCAGCCATCTCGGCGTATTCCTCTACGGTGTTGCCGGAGATATTGGCTATAATGTTCGTATCCGCCTTTTTGAGCTCGGGCAGATAACGCGCTATGAAGCCCTCGACTCCGGGATTCTGTAAACCGACGCTGTTGATGATGCCGGCGGGCGTTTCGGCTATGCGCGGCGGCGGGTTGCCCTGCCGCTCGTGCCGGGTGAGCCCCTTGACGCAGATGCCGCCGAGCTCGGAGAGCGGGTAGAATTCTCCGTATTCCTCGCCGAAGCCGAAGGTGCCGGAGGCGACCGTGACGGGGTTTTTGAACTTTACCCCCGCGAACTCAACTTCAAGCTTATTCATCCCAGCAGACCTCCTCCGCGGCGAATACCGGGCCGTCCCGGCAGACGCGCTCGTATTTCCAGCCGTCGGCTGTTTTTATCTTCACGCTGCAGACGAGGCAGGCGCCCACTCCGCAGCCCATCCTCTCCTCGAGCGAGACGTAAAGCGGCACTTTCTTTTCCGCGCAGAGCGCCGCGAGGTTTTTGAGCATTATCTTCGGCCCGCAGGCGCAGACGGCCGAGATGTTTTCTTCGGAAAGGATCTTCTCCGCGGCCGGAAGAACCGTGCCCTTGTATCCGAGCGAGCCGTCGTCCGTGGCGACTTCCAAGCGGGCGCAGATGCTCTCGAATTCCGGGATGAGTATCGCCTTTCCGGCGTTTCTGAAGCCGAGCACCGCGGAGGCCAGATCGGCGCTCGCGGCAAGGCCGAGCATGGGCGGCGCGCCTATCCCGCCGCCGACGGCGAGGATATGGCCGGAAAGCTCCGGATAGCCGCGCCCGAGAGGGCCGAGGATATCGGCCGTATCGCCCGGCAGGAGCTTTGAGAGCGCGGCCGTGCCGCGGCCGCGGACCTCGTATACGAGCCGCAGCTCCCCTTCTCCGGCGGAGCAGACGCTTATCGGCCGGCGCAGCGTATAGCCCGGGCAGGCGACATGAACGAACTGCCCCGCCGAGGCGAGCGCGGCGATCTCAAGGCTTTCAAGGCGCATATCGAAAACTCCCTCCGCTATGCGCTCGTTTCTTATTATCCTGCATATCTCTGTAAGCGCCATACTCTTCCCTCCGAGCTTGACCTTGTATTACCGGCATTGTATAATCGATTATAACTTAAGCTATGGCGCATAACAAGAGAATTTTTAAGGAGGCGGCTCCTTTGAAGGTAATACATCTTATCAGCGGAGGCGACGTGGGCGGCGCGAAGACTCACGTGCTTTCGCTTCTCGCCTCGCTGCAGAAGACCATGGAAAAGGCGGAGCTCGTATGCTTCCGCGAGGGCGATTTCGCCGAGGAGGCCCGAGAGCTCGGCATTCCCACGCATATAGTGAGCGGCGGCTTTTCCTCAAATCTCAGGCTTTTGAAGAGCATGATAACCGACGGCGGCTTCGACGTCGTCCACTGCCACGGCTCGCGCGCGAATTTCATGGCCATGCTTTTGAAGCGCTCGCTGAAGCTGCCGTTCGTGACTACCGTCCACAGCGACTACAAGCTCGACTATCTCGGCCGGCCCGCCGCGCGGCTGACCTACGGCGTTCTCAATTCCATCGCCCTGCGGCGTATAGACTACCACATAGGCGTATCCGACTCTATGGCCGAGCTTCTCATATCGCGCGGCTTCGCGCCGGAAAACATATACACCATCTACAACGGCGTGGACTGCTCCCTCCCGCTCAAAGGCGAAGGCCGCAAGGCCTTTTTCTCCCGCTTCGGCATAGAGGCGGAGGACGGCTGGGTCATAGCCGGGATCGGCGCGAGGCTCAATCCCGTAAAGGACATGGCCACGCTCATACGCGCCTTTGCGCGCATAAGCGGCGAGTGCCCTGCGCTGCGGCTCGCCATCGCCGGCGAAGGCGAGCAGGAGGCCATGCTCAAGGTTTTGGCGCAGTCGCTCGGAGTATCCGAAAGGGTCTTCTTCCTCGGCTGGGTGACGGACATGGATTCGTTTTATTCCGCCATAGACATAAACTGCCTCACCTCGCTTTCCGAGACCTTCCCCTACTCGCTCACGGAGGGCGCGAGGTATTCCCTGCCCGCGGTGAGCTCGCGCGTGGGCGGAGTTTCAAAGCTGATACTGCCCGGGAGCACGGGCTTTCTCTTCGAGCCGGGGGACGACGCCGCGCTCGCGGAGCACCTCAAAAGGCTCTCTCTCGACCCCGGGCTGCGCAAAAGCATCGGCGCCGCGCTCGAGCGGCGGCTGCGCGAGAGGTTTTCGCTTGAAAAGACCGTGGAAACGCAGGAAGCGATATACAAGAGCATAATCCGCCGCGAGGAAAACGCGAAAAAACGCTGCGGCGCAACGATCTGCGGCGCCTACGGCCAGGGAAACGCCGGGGACGACGCCATACTTGAGGCCACACTCGGCTCGCTGCGCGCCATCGACGCCGACATGCCGATAACCGTCCTTTCAAAGCGCCCGAAGGAAACGGCTGAAAGCTACCGCGTGAAGACCGTTTTCACCTTCTGGCCGCCTGCATACCTCAGGGCCATGCGCCGCTCCGCGCTTTATATAAACGGCGGCGGCAGCCTCATACAGAACGTAACGAGCCGCAGGAGTCTGTGGTTCTATCTCTCCACGCTCAAGGCTGCGCGCAAACGCGGCTGCAGAATAATGATGTACGGCTGCGGCATCGGCCCCGTATCCGGAAAGAGCGACAGGGCAAAGACCGCGCGATACCTCAATTCCTACGTGGACTGCATAACCCTGCGCGACTCCCGCTCCCGCGAGGAGCTGGAGCTTCTGGGAGTGACGAAGCCGGAGATACTGCTCAGCGCCGACCCGGCGATAACCCTGCCGCCCGAGGCGCCGGAAAACATAGACGAGCTGATGCGCTCCGCCGGCATGGAGCCGGGCGGAAAATATATAGCCTTCTCCGTGCGCAAATGGACAGGCTTTTCTTCCAAGGCCCCGGCCTTTGCCGCCGCCGCCGACTACGCCTTTGAAAAATACGGCCTTACGCCCGTATTCGTGCCCATAAATCATCTGAGCGACCCCTCGGCCGCCCGCGCCGTAACGGCGCTGATGAAGCGGCCGGCCGTCGTTCTCGCGGGGCCGCTGACCTCGGGCGAGACGATAGGCCTCTTCTCGCGCATGAGCGCGCTTCTCTCCATGCGCCTGCACGCGCTCATCTTCGCCGCCGGCACAGGCATCCCCCTTGCCGCCGCCTCTTACGACCCGAAGGTGGATTCCTTCATGGAGTACGTCGGGCAGGAGCGCTGCGTGCCCTTCGCCGGGGCCGACGAAAAGAGCCTCTGCGCGCTTGTGGACTCTCTCGTTTCCGCGCCGCGCGGCGCTCTCGCCGAGCGCGCGAAGGAACTCGCCGAGCTCGAAAAGATAAACCCGCGGCGCGCCGCCGAGCTGATGGGCATTTGAACGCGGCCGGAGCCTATCAACAATTTTCTCAACTATTTTCGGCTTTTCCCCCATTAACTTGGTCAAGCATACAAAAATGCTTTCTGCTCCCTTCTCGCGCTTGAAAAGAAAGGACTTATAAGGTACTATATATTAGTAATGATCCTTCTTAAAAGGAGCGGTGCCTTATGAAAAAAGTTGCTGTGATAATGGGGTCGGACAGCGATCTGCCGACCGTTTCCGGGGCCGTAAAGCGCCTTATAGCTTTCGGAATTCCCTACGAGGTGCACGTTATCTCCGCGCACAGGACTCCCGCCGCCGCGGAAAAGTTCGCCTCCTCCGCCCGCGAAAACGGCTTTGGCGTAATTATAGCCGCAGCCGGAAAAGCGGCGCACCTTGCCGGAGTGCTCGCGGCGTACACCACCCTGCCGGTCATAGGCCTTCCCATAAAATCCTCCACGATGGACGGGCTCGACAGCCTGCTTTCCATAGTGCAGATGCCCAAGGGCATACCTGTAGCCACCGTGGCGATAGACGGCGCTGACAACGCCGGTATACTCGCGGCGCAGATCCTCGCCCTCTCCGAGCCCTCTCTCGAGGCCGCTCTGGATAAGTTCAAGGCCGATATGGCCGCTGAGACCGCCGAAAAAGACCTTAAAATACAGTCGGCCGCCTTTTGAGGCGCCCGGCTGTACTTTGCTTATATTGCCATTTTATCCCACTCAAGGAGGAACAGAAAACACATGAGTCTGCATGAAGAATGCGGCGTCTTCGGCATTTACGACGCCCCCGGTTCCCGAGTAGCACAGACAACCTATTACGCGCTGTTCGCCCTGCAGCACCGCGGCCAGGAGAGCTGCGGCATAGCCGTGAACGACGACGGCGTTATAACCATGCGCCGCGAGCTCGGCCTCGTGCCCGACGTTTTCGACGACGATACGCTCGAATCCCTCGGCACCGGCAACATGGCCGTGGGCCACGTCCGCTACGCGACCGTGAGCGACGCGAAGGTGGAAAAATCCCAGCCTCTGCTCATCCGCCACCTCAAGGGCCCGATGGTGCTTGCCATTAACGGCACTCTTACCAATTCCGCGGAGCTGCGCACGAAATACGAGGCCACCGGCGCCATATTCCACACGAATACCGACGCCGAGGTCATAGCCTACTGCATAACCCACGCCCGCCTGCAGAGCCCCTCCATCGAGGAGGCGGTGCGCATGGCCATGCAGGAGCTCGAGGGCGCCTACTCGATGGTAGTGATGTCCGCGCGCAAGCTCATTGCCGCGCGCGATCCGCACGGCTTCCGTCCGCTTTGCATGGGCCGCAAGGGCGAGGCGATAGTCTTCGCCTCCGAGAGCTGCGCTCTGGCCAGCATAGACGCCGCGCTTGAAAGAGACGTCGCCCCGGGCGAGATAGTCGTAGTCTCTCCGGACGGCATCGAGAGCATACAGACTCCCGCCGACAAGAAAAACCACATCTGCGTTTTCGAGTACGTCTATTTCGCCAGGCCCGACTCCGTCATAGAGGGCGTGAGCGTTCATATGGCGAGGCAGAAGGCCGGACGCATCCTCGCGCGCGAGCATCCGGTTGAGGCGGACGTCGTGATAGGCGTTCCCGATTCCGGGCTTGACGCCGCGCTCGGCTACGCCTACGAATCCGGCATCCCCTACGGCCTGGGCTTCATAAAGAACCGCTACATAGGCCGCACCTTCATACAGCCCACGCAGGGCGAGAGAGAGGACGCCGTGCGCATAAAGCTCTCCGCCATCGCATCTGTTATCAAGGGAAAGAGGATAGTCCTGGTGGACGACTCGATAGTCCGCGGCACCACCTGCCGGAGGATAATAAAGCTCCTGCGCGAAACGGGCGCTAAGGAAGTGCATATGCGCGTCTCGGCGCCGCCGTTCATCAACCCCTGCTATTTCGGCACGGACATCGACAGCCGCGACAAGCTCATCGCCTGCCGCCTGACTCACGAGGAGATAGAGCGCGAGATCGACGTCGACTCCCTCGGCTACATAAGCCTTGAAGGCGTGCGCGACATCGCCTCCGAATCCGGCTGCGAATTCTGCGACGGCTGCTTCACAGGCGTCTACCCCGCCCCCATCCCCGAGGCTGTTCCCGAGAACAGATTCGAGCGCAAGCTCAGCGAAAGCAAGGCCTGAGCGCGCAAAATATGAAGCCGGTTTCGGCAGATTGGAGCATCTGATGGTAAACAACAGTTTCAGCGAAAGCTATAAAAGCGCCGGCGTGGATATAACCGCCGGCTACGAGGGCGTAAAGCGCATAAAGCCGCTCGTCGAGAGCACGTTCACAAAGGGCGTCATCGGCAGCATAGGCGGCTTCGGCGGCATGTTCGAGCCGGATACGGCCGGGATGAAGCGCCCTGTCATCGTATCCGGAACGGACGGCGTGGGCACCAAGCTGAAGATAGCCTTCGCCCTGAACAAGCACGATACCATAGGCATAGACTGCGTGGCCATGTGCGTGAACGATATAGTCTGCGGCGGCGCGGCGCCGATGTTCTTCCTGGACTACATAGCCCTCGGCAAAAACAGGCCCGAGGTCGTGGAGCAGATAGTTTCCGGCATCGCGGAGGGCTGCCGCCAGGCGGGCTGCGCGCTCGTAGGCGGAGAGACGGCCGAAATGCCCGGCTTCTACCCCGAGGACGAATACGACGTGGCCGGCTTCTCCGCCGGCATAGTGGACTACGAAAAGATAATAGACGGCAGCACGATTAAGCCCGGCGACAAGCTCATAGGCCTGCCCTCCTCGGGAGTGCATTCCAACGGCTTCTCGCTCGTGCGCAAGGTCCTGGGCGATACGCCCGAGGCGCTGGGCGAATACGTCCCCGCGCTCGGAAAGACGCTCGGCGAAGAGCTGCTTACGCCCACGCGCATCTACGTGGACGTAGTCCTGCACCTTGTCCGCACGCTCGGGCTCAACATAAAGGGCATCTCTCATATAACCGGCGGCGGCTTCTACGAAAACCTGCCGCGCATGCTGCCCGACGGCGTGCGCATGCGCATAGACCCGCACACCTTCCCCGTGCCCGAGATATTCAATATTATCGCCGAGCGCGGCGGCATAAGCATCCGCGATATGTACAACACCTTCAACATGGGCATAGGCCTCGTGATGGCGGTAGACAGCGCGGACGCCGGAAAGGTCGTAGAGGCGCTGATCCGCGCCGGCGAGCGGCCCTACGTCATAGGCTGCTGCGTGGCCGACGATAAAAACGAAGGAAAGGGAGTCGATCTCAAATGGTAAGGACGGCCGTTCTCGTCTCCGGCGGAGGCACGAACCTCCAGGCTCTTATAGACGCGAGACTTTTCGGCATGCTGCCGAACTGCGAGCTCGCGGCGGTCATTTCCTCAAACCCGAAGGCTTACGCTCTCGAGCGCGCGAGGAATGCGAATATCCCTGCCTACGTCATAGACCGCGAGACCTTCCCCAACCGCAACTCCTTCTCCGAGGCGATAGCGAACATGCTCAAGGACCTCGATATAGAGCTCGTGGTCCTGGCCGGCTTCCTGTACGTTTTAACGCGCAGAGTGACCGACGAATTTGAAAACCGCATAATAAACATCCACCCCGCGCTCATCCCCGCCTTCTGCGGAGACGGCTACTACGGCATACACGTGCACGAAAAGGTGCTGGAATACGGAGTGAAGCTCACGGGCGCCACGGCCCACTTCGCCACCTCCGAGACCGACGCCGGCCCGATAATCATCCAGAAGGCAGTGGCCGTGCACGAGGGCGATACGCCCGAGGCGCTGCAGCTGCGCGTTATGAAGGAGGCGGAGTGGGAGATACTCCCGCAGGCCGTTTCCCTCTTCTGCCAGGGCAGGCTCAGCGTAGAGGGCAGGATAGTGCACATAAAAGAAGAGGAGGAAAAAGAAAATGGCTCTGACTCCTGAAGCTTATCTCGGCGCGAACCCCTATCCCGGCAGAGGCGTTCTCATTGGCAGGAGCGCATGCGGGAAGAAGTCCGTTATAGTCTATTTCATCATGGGCCGCAGCGAAAACAGCCGCAACCGTGTGTTCGTGCGCGAGGGCGATGATTTCCGCACGCGCGCGTTCGACCCCTCGAAGATGGTCGATCCCTCGCTGATAATCTACTATCCGCTGCGTGTTCTCGGCGGCGATACGATAGTCACCAACGGCGACCAGACCGACACGATATACGATTTCCTTAAGGCCGGAAAGAGCTTTGAGGATGCTCTGCGCACGCGCACCTTCGAGCCGGACGGCCCGAACTTCACCCCGCGCATCTCCGGCGTTGTGCGCGCCGACGGCAGCTATTCCCTCTCCATCCTCAAGACAGAGGAGGGCGACGAGGAATGCACCCGCCGCTATTTCTTCGATTACACCGGCGAGAAGCCCGGCCGCGGGCATATAATCCACACCTACTCCGGCGACGGCTCGCCGCTCCCCTCCTTCGCGGGAGAGCCCGTGGCGATAGAGATTTCCGGCGGCTGCGAGCAGTACGCCCGCCGCGTATGGGAAAGCCTCAACGCCGATAACCGCGTTTCCCTGCTCTCCGTATTCACGGATCTCGAGACCGGCGAGCGCGAAAGCTGCGTAATAAACAAGCACGAATGAGAAAGGATGTGCGCCAATGAACAGGCTCGAACTCAAATACGGCCTTAATCCGAACCAGAAGCCCGCTTTTATATACTCCAAGAACGGCGAGCTGCCCATAGAGGTCCTCAGCGGCCGCCCGGGCTGCATAAACTTCATGGACGCGCTCAACAGCTGGCAGCTCGTGCGCGAGCTCAAGGCGGCCACGGGGCTGCCCTCGGCGGCCTCCTTCAAGCACGTGAGCCCCGCCGGCGCGGCCATCGGCCTGCCCCTGACAGACACTCTGAAAAAGATCTATTTCGTGGAAGATATAAAGGACCTCTCCCCTCTCGCCTGCGCCTACGCGCGCGCCAGAGGAGCGGACCGCATGTCCTCCTACGGCGACTGGATAGCCCTTTCCGACAAGTGCGACGTCGCGACGGCCTCGATAATAGTTAAGGAAGTTTCCGACGGCGTCATCGCTCCGGACTATGAGCCCGAGGCTCTCGAAATGCTCAAAAAGAAGAAAAAGGGCGCCTACTGCATTATAAAGATGGACCCGAACTATATCCCGCCCGCCGGGGACGACAGGGACATTTTCGGCATCACCTTCAGCCAGGGCAGAAACGACCTGAAGATCGACGAGGAGCTTTTCAAAAACCGCCCCACGGCGAAAAAAGACCTCCCGCCCGAGGCCCTGCGCGACCTTATAATCTCGATGATAACGCTTAAATACACGCAGTCCAACTCCGTCTGCTACGTAAAGGACGGGCAGGCCATAGGCATAGGCGCCGGGCAGCAGAGCAGAGTGCACTGCACGCGCCTGGCCGGCGGCAAGGCGGACAACTGGTGGCTGCGGCAGCACCCGGCCGTTATGTCCCTCCCCTTCAGGAGCGATATCCGCAGACCCGACCGCGACAACGCCATCGACGTCTACATCTCCGAGGACTGGGACGACGTTCTGCGCGACGGCGCCTGGCAGCTCGTATTCTCCGAGCGGCCGGAGCCCCTCTCCCGCGAGGAGAAGCGCCGCTGGCTCGATACGCTCACGGGCGTTTCCCTCGGGTCCGACGCGTTCTTCCCCTTCGGGGACAATATCGAGCGCGCGAGGCGCAGCGGCGTGTGCTACGTCGCCGAGCCCGGCGGCAGCATCCGCGACGACAACGTTATAGAGACCTGCGACAAATACGGCATGGTGATGGCCTTCACGGGCATACGCCTGTTCCACCATTGAGCCGGGATACGGAGGAAAAAGGATGAATATTCTCGTTATCGGCGGCGGCGGCCGCGAGCACGCCATAGTAAAGGCCATTGCCAAAAGCCCCCGCGCGGATAAGATATGGTGCGCCCCCGGAAACGGCGGCATCTCCGATACCGCAGAGTGCGTGAACATTGCCGCGACTGATATAGACGGCATGCTCGCCTTCGCGAAGGCAAACCCCGTGGACTTCGTTATGGTCGCGCCGGACGATCCTCTCGCCCTCGGCATGGTGGACGCCTTCGAGGCCGCGGGCTACCGCGTATTCGGCCCGAGGAAGAACGCCGCCATCATAGAGAGCAGCAAGGTCTTTTCCAAAAACCTGATGAAAAAATACGGCATTCCCACCGCGAAGTACGAGACCTTTACCGATATGGACTCCGCCCTCGCCTACATCCGCGCCGAGGGCGCGCCGATAGTAGTAAAGGCTGACGGGCTGGCTCTCGGAAAGGGCGTCGTCGTGGCGCAGAGCGTGGAAGAGGCGGAAGAGGCCGTTAAGCGCATAATGGGCGATAAATTCTTCGGCGACGCGGGAAACGCCCTCGTCATAGAAGAATGCATGACCGGAAACGAGGTCACCGTCCTCGCCTTTACGGACGGAAAGGCGATAGTCCCGATGCTCCCCTCGCGCGACCATAAGCGCGCGTTCGACGGCGACAAGGGCCCGAACACCGGCGGCATGGGCGCCTTCTGCCCCGTTCCGGACTTCACTCCCGAGCTCATGGAGCGCTGCAAGCGCGAGATATTCCGCCCGACGATAGACGCCATGGCGAAGGAAGGCCGCCCCTTCAAGGGAGTCATCTACTTCGGCCTCATGCTCACGCCGCAGGGCCCGAAGGTCGTTGAATACAACGCCCGCTTCGGCGACCCCGAGGCGCAGCCGATACTCTCGATGCTGGAAACGGACATCCTCGATATCTTCGAGGCCGTCTGCGACGAAAAGCTCGATGAGCTCGATATCCGCTGGAAAAAGGGCGCTGCCTGCTGCGTGGTCATAGCCAGCGGCGGGTATCCGACAGCATACCAGAAGGGCTACGAGATAGCCGGCCTTGAGGACGTGCCGGCGGACATAACGGTCTACCACGCGGGCACGGCGAAGAAGGACGGCAAGTACTATACCAACGGCGGGCGCGTGCTGGGCGTTACGGCCACGGCGGAGGATATTACCGCCGCTATAAAGCACGCCTACGAGGGAGTGAAGAAAATCTCCTTCAAGGATATGCACTTCCGCACCGATATCGGCAAAACTGCCCTTTAAGGCATAGTAAAAGCCGCCTCATCGAAAAGATGAGGCGGCTTTTTTATTCTCTTTATACCTCGAATACCTCATAGGGCTCCGCGAGCTCGCCCACGGCGCCGAGAGTCTTGCAGGAGATGCCCTTGACGCTCACGCCGAAGAAGGCGCCCACGTCGTGGATCTCCTTCATGTTTATGAGAAACAGCGACTGCAGCCCCGCCTGGCGCTCCTCAACGAAGCTGAAGACGTAAAGATCGTCCCTGATCTTTATATAGTCCGCGGGGTTCGAGGCCGTCCAGCACTGGTCGCCGCGGATCATTATGTAGGTGTAGTAAAGCGGCATGGTGTAGATATGGCGCACGTCCGGCGCGCCGCCGCCGTAATGCCAGGTCACTGCCTTGCCGACGAGCTCGGTCGTAAAGCCGTGAAGCGGGATATCTTCGCCCGCGCCGGCGACACGGCCGAAACGGAATTCGCGGCCGACCTCTATCGCCGCGCCGGGAACTCCCAGATGCGCGTCGCACTGGGTAACGAGGCCGGTGCCCAGATCGAGGACTAAATTCATCGCGCGCGGCGGCTTCGAGCCCGCGCAGTAGAAGACGATAAGGAAAACGTCGTCATAGCCCGGGGCCTCGTGCACCTGGCAGAACTCCGTATGCTCCGCCCCGCCGTTCTCGCTCCAGACTACGGTATTCGTGCTCTCGAAGCGGCAGGATAGCGAATAATCGCCGAAGGTCATATCGACCGTCTTGCCGGTGAGCGCGTCGGAATCCTTCGGCTTATAGGGGCCGGAGGAAAACGGGCCGCCCATCGCGTATTTTTCGGGGCTGGCGGAATCGCCCAGGGCCTGCACGTCCGCCATCGTGAGCTGGCTCCAGCGCCTTTCCATTCTCTTCACGGGTATCATCCTTTCTCTTTTTAAGGCGAGGGCGGGCCTGGAAATAGGCCCGCCGCTCTTTTTATTTCTTAAGGTTGAAGAAAGCGTCCATTCCCGGGTACTGCGCGGTATCGAAGAGCTCCTCCTCTATGCGCAGGAGCTGGTTGTACTTCGCCACGCGGTCGGTCCTCGAGGGGGCGCCGGTCTTTATCTGGCCGGCGTTTATGGCGACTACGAGGTCGGCTATGGTGGTGTCCTCAGTCTCGCCGCTGCGGTGGGAGACTACCGTGGTGTAGCCGGCGCGGTTGGCCGTGCGGATGGTATCGAGAGTCTCGGTGAGGGTGCCGATCTGATTGAGCTTTATGAGAACGGAGTTGCACACTCCCAGGGATATGCCCTTCTTAACGCGCTCGACGTTCGTGACGAAAAGATCGTCGCCCACGAGCTGTATCTTGTCGCCGAGGGCGTCGGTGAGCATCTTCCAGCCCTCCCAGTCCTCCTCGGCCATACCGTCCTCGATGGAGATGATGGGGTATTTATTTACGAAGTCCACCCACATGGCTACCATTTCCTCGCGGGTCATCACGGTGCCGCGCTTAGGCAGATGGTACTTCTGATCCTCCTTGAACCAATCGGAAACGGCGGGGTCCATGGCTATCTTGAAATCCTCGCCGGGCTTGTAGCCGGCCTTCGTAATGGCCTCTACGAGCGCCTTGAGCGCGTCCTCGTCGCTGGCAAGATCCGGTGCGTAGCCGCCCTCGTCGCCCACGCCGCTGGAGGGCACTACCTTCTTGAGCACGTGGAATACCTCGGCGCACATGCGCAGGGCCTCTCTCCAGCTCTTCGCGGAGACGGGCATTATCATGAACTCCTGGATATCCACGCTGTTGGTCGCGTGAGCGCCGCCGTTGAGAACGTTCATCATCGGCACGGGCAGAGTCTTGCCGTTTACGCCGCCGAGGTATTTATAGAGCGGCATGCCGAAGTATTCGGCCGCGGCCTTCGCGCAGGCGAGCGAAACGCCGAGGATGGCGTTGGCGCCGAGGCGGGTCTTGTTCGGGGTGCCATCAAGCTCTATAAGGAGCTTGTCTATGCCTACCTGATCCATGGCGTCGAAGCCGATGAGGGCCTCGGCGATCTCGGTATTGACGTTTTCCACCGCCTTGAGCACTCCCTTGCCCTGATAGCGGTCCTTGTCGCCGTCGCGCAGCTCGCAGGCCTCGAACATGCCTGTGGACGCGCCGGAGGGCACGGCCGCGCGGCCTACGGTGCCGTCGTCCAGCGTTACCTCTACTTCAACTGTAGGATTGCCGCGGGAATCGAGTATCTCTCTTGCCAGAACATCCGTGATCTCAAGATAACTTCTCATTTCTGTTCGTCCTTTCTGCTGTATCGAAATAGATCATACGATCAAAGAGCTTCCTGTCATTTCGTCGGGCTTTTTAAGGCCCATGAGATCGAGCATCGTGGGGGCGATATCGCAGAGCCTGCCCTCGCGCAGAGACACCTTCGCGCCGACTATTATGAACGGCACGGGCGCCGTGGTATGCGCGGTATGCGGGGTGACTCCGTCCTCCTCTATCATGCAGTCGGCGTTGCCGTGGTCAGCCGTGATTATGCTTATGCCGCCCATTTCGGAGGTGGCCTCCACCACCCGGCCGACGCATTCGTCGACGGTTTCAACGGCCTTCACCGCCGCCTCGAAAACTCCCGTGTGGCCGACCATATCGCAGTTGGCGAAGTTCACTACGACTATATCGTATTCCCCGCTGCGGATCGCCGCGCAGGTCTCCTCCGCGACCTTGAAGGCGCTCATCTCGGGGATGAGATCGTAAGTAGCGTATTCCTTCGGCGAGGGCACGAGGACCCTGTCCTCCCCCTCGTAGGGCGCTTCGACGCCGCCGTTGAAGAAAAACGTTACGTGCGCGTATTTCTCCGTTTCGGCGATGCGCATCTCCGTCATCCCCAGCTTGGAGATGAACTCGCCGAAGGTGTTGGCAAGGCTCTGCGGCGGATAGGCCACGGAGACATTCGGCATATCGGCGTCGTACTGCGTCATGCAGACGTACTTTACCGGGAAACAGCCCTCGCGGCGCTGAAAATCGGCAAAGCTCTCGTCAACAAAAGCGCGCGTGAGCTCCCTCGCCCTGTCGGGCCGGAAGTTCATGAAAATAATGCTGTCGTTCGGGCTTATGAGCCCATCCGGCGCGCAGAGAACCGGCTCCATGAATTCGTCCGTAACCCCCAGCTCGTAAGAGCGCTCCACGGCCTCGGCGGCCTGCGGCATGAACGGCGCCTCGCCGAAGACGATGGCGTTGTACGCGCGCTCTATGCGCTCCCAGCGCTTGTCTCTGTCCATGGCGTAGAAGCGGCCCATGACTGTCGCTATCGCGCCGACTCCGAGCTCCCTGCACTTTTCCGCGAGCGCGCGGATATAGCCCGCGCCGGAGGTGGGCGGAACGTCGCGCCCGTCAAGGAAGCAGTGGATATAAACGTTTTCCACTCCCCTGCGCTTTGCCATCTCGAGCAGGGCGTAGGTATGGGTTATGTGGCTGTGGACGCCGCCGTCGGATATGAGGCCCAGAAGATGCAGCGACGTGCCCTTTTCAACGCAGCTGTCCATAGCGGCGCAGAGCGCGGGATTTTCAAAGAAGCTGCCGTTTTTGATGCAGTTGGATATATGCGAAAGCTCCTGATATACTATCCTGCCGGCGCCTATGTTCGTATGGCCGACCTCGCTGTTGCCGATCTGGCCCGCGGGAAGGCCAACATCCTCCCCCGAGGCCTGCAGCTGAGTATGCGGCCACTGCTGAGTCAACCGGTCGAGCACGGGCTTCTGCGCCTTTGCGATGGCGTTTCCCGGCCCCGGCGCGGCAAGGCCGTAGCCGTCCATTATGATGAGCGTTGTAGGTGTTTTGTTCATAAAATGTCTCCTGTTACTGGTCGGCGGCGGCGATTATGGCCTCGAAATCCCGCGGGACAATCGAGGCGCCGCCTATGAGGCCTCCGTCAACGTCCGGCTGGGCGAGAAGCTGCGCGGCGTTTCCGGGGTTCATGGAGCCGCCGTACTGTATCGTGACCTCGCGGGCGATCCTCGCGCCGGCAAGGCCCTTTATAACGGCTCTTATTGCCGAGCAGACCTCTCCGGCCTGCTCCGCCGTGGCGGTCTTCCCGGTGCCTATGGCCCAGATTGGCTCGTAGGCTATGACCGCTTTCCTTATCTGCTCGGGCGCAAGGCCCTGCAGGGCGAGCTTCACCTGCATGGAAACGAACTCCAGCGTAACTCCGCCCTCTCTCTGCTCAAGGCTCTCGCCGACGCAGATTATAGGCCTCATGCCCGCGGCGAGCACGGCCTTCGCCTTGGCGTTTACGAGCGCGTCGCTCTCGCCGAAATATCCTCTTCTTTCGCTGTGGCCTACTATTACGTATTTTACTCCGAGGTCGGCGAGCATCGCCGCCGAGACCTCGCCCGTATAGGCACCCTTTTCCTTATCGCTCACGTTCTGCGCGCCCACGGCTATCCTCGCGCCCTTGAAGGCGCGCACCGCCGCAGGGATCATCACATACGGCACGCAGACGACCGTTTCGCACCATTTCGCCGCCTGCGCTGCGGGAGCGACCTCCGCGGCGAAGCCCTTCACCAGGGACGGCAGCATGTTCATCTTCCAGTTGCCGGCGATGACGGTCTTCCTGTATTTTCTGTTCACGTTCAGACCTCCGTCTTACTTGTCCAGCAGGCAGGCGACGCCGGGAAGCTCCTTCCCCTCAAGAAATTCCAGCGAGGCTCCGCCGCCCGTGGATATATGCGTTATCCTGTCCTCCACTCCGAACTGCGCGGCCGCCGCGGCAGAATCGCCGCCGCCGATTATGGTAACGCCCTCGCACTCGGCCATGGCCTCGGCCACCGCCTTCGTGCCGGCGGCGAACTTTTCCTGCTCGAAAACGCCCATCGGGCCGTTCCAGACTACCGTTTTGGCCTTTTTTATCTCCTCCGCGTACTTCTTCGCGGCCTTCGGGCCTATATCGAGGCCCATGAGGCCCTCAGGTATCTTTCCGGAGGGGACGGTTTCCGTCTTCGCGCTCTCGCTTATCTCCGCCGCGGCTATGGAATCCTCCGGCAGAAGCAGCTTCACTCCGCGCTCCTTGGCGAGAGAAAGCATCTCGAGCGCGTAATCCATCCTGTCGTCCTCGCAGAGGGACTTCCCTATCTGCCCGCCCTTGGCCTTTATGAAGGTATAGGCCATGCCGCCTCCGATGAGAAGAATGTCCACCTTCTCGAGAAGAGAGCGGATGACGCCCAGCTTATCGGAGACCTTGCTGCCGCCGAGCACGGCCGCGAAGGGCCTTTCGGGCGACGCGAGGACGATGCCGAGCTTCTCTAACTCCTCAGAGAGCAGAAAACCGGATACCGCCGGCAGATACGCGGCCACGCCCGCCGTGGAGGCGTGCGCACGGTGGCAGGTGCCGAAGGCGTCGGAAACGTATATATCGGCCATGGAGGCGAGCTTTTTGGCAAACTCCGGATCGTTTTTCTCCTCGCCCTTATCAAAGCGGATGTTTTCAAGGAGCATCACTTCGCCGCTCTTTAAGGCCGCGGCCTTGGTCAGAGCGTCCTCGCCGACGACGTCCTTCGCCATTTTGACCTCGCGGCCGAGAAGCTCGGCGAGCTTTTCGCCCACGGGGACGAGCGAAAATTCGGGCTTAAATTCTCCCTTCGGCCGGCCGAGATGCGAGCAGACTATCACCGCCGCGCCCTTTTCGAGAAGATAGTTTATCGTCGGCAGCGAGGCTTCTATCCTCGTATCGTCGGTGACCTTTCCGTCCTTGATCGGTACGTTCAGATCGCAGCGGAGCAGAATCTTTTTCCCCTTGACATCAACATCCGCAACAGACTTCTTGCTGTAATTCATAAAAAATCAATTCCTTTCACGGTCGTCTTCTTTTCTGTCGTTAATCAGCGCGCGTATCGAAACGCGCCATTTCCCCCTCGTTCATGAGCCCCGGAAAGCCCTGCTGCCTGAGCGCCTCGTAGCACAAAACGGCCACGGAGTTGGCAAGATTCAGGCTTCTGGCGTCCTCCCGCATCGGCAGGCGCACGCAGCGCTCGCGGAAGCGGAATCTCAGCTCCTCCGGCAGGCCCTTCGTCTCCTTGCCGAAAAGGAGATAGCAGCCGTCGGCAAAGCGGGCCTCGGTATAGGGCCGCGGGGCCTTGGTGCTCGCGAGCCAGATATCCTTGATATCATTTTTTGCAAAGAACTCGTCTATATTCTCATAAACTCTTATATCAACCATATACCAGTAATCGAGCCCGGCGCGCTTTACCGCCCTGTCGGAAATATCGAAGCCGAGCGGCTTTATAAGGTGCAGCACGCTGCGCGTGGCCGCGCAGGTGCGCGCTATATTGCCGGTATTCATCGGTATCTCCGGCTCGACCAGAACTATGTTTACCATGCCTGAAGCTCCGCTTTCTGTTTTATCATTTTGATTTTACTCCCGCGCGGAATGGATTTCAAGACGCTTTCTCGCTTTTCCGCACTTTTTGCGCGCCGTTTTTCGCCCCTTTTCGCGCTTTTCTACATTTATTGGAACTTTTCCGCCAAAACATGATCGCGCCTGCGGAGAAAACGGCAGGCTTGTTGACAGCCCGGCGAGCGGGCTGTATAATTCAGCCAAAAGCAGAGGCATTCACAAAACTAAAACTACCGAATCGGAGATTCAATATGAAGCCCCCGAAAAAGCTCCTCACAGCGTTTCTTGCGCTTATTCTCGCCGTTTGCTGCTGCGGCTGCGGGAACACTGCGCCTGCCGCCGACGATCCTCCGCCGGCGGAAACCGGGACGGAAGAAGGCTCCGTCGAGCCCGGCGCGTGCATACTGATAAACAAAAAAGTGGACGACGCCATAGGAAGCTTGCCGCTCATCAATATGGAGCACATGAGCGCGCTGTTTCTGGAGCCCTCCGGCGAGCTGTACTTCTTCTTCTGGGGAAACGTTGTGAATTTCGAGCGCATAGACGATCCGGAAGCTCTGGAAAGCATGGATTCGCTCAATTCTTACCTGTTCGGGCACGGATTATATGAACGCGCAGACAGGCCGTATTTCAGAAGCGTGTATATAGAAGGCGACTTTTCGGCTTCTATCGAAGAAGCCCGCAGTCTGAGACGCGTTTTTGAGGAATCCGAAAGCGGCGAAACGATGCCGAACGCCGGTTTCTCTCTAACCAAAGCCAACTGCTCGCAGATTGTAATGGGGCTTGTCGGAATGGGAGTTCTGCCGGACGGCTCAAGTATCGGAGACTATCTCGAAGAAAACGGGATAACCGTTTCGGTAATTCCCAACGAAAATATGACGGCAATGCAGCGGCTTTTCCGCAACACCGCTCTGAACTGCGAGGAATATGCCGCGCAGACCGGCGGCTGAAGGAAAAAATACAAATGCGGCGGGATAATTCCTGCCGCACTGTTTTTTATTTGCTTTCCCTTACCGCCTGCTCTATCGCCTTAGACAGCTGGTCCGGGCAGGAGGTCGGGCGCATACCGCAGCGTATGCCCCGCATGCGCTCAATGGCGTCCTCCGCGCGCATACCCTCAACGAGCCTCGAAATGCCCTGAAGATTGCCGTTGCAGCCGCCTGTTATCCTGACCTTTTTTACTATGCCGTTATCCAGCTCAACGTCCATCTGCCGGGAGCAGACGCCGCTCGGAAAATAAGTAGTCATATTACCGTATCTCCTTTTCTTACCAGATCACAGCGGTATACTAACACATTCCGCGCAGAAATGCAAGCGCCGGTCTATACTCCGGCGGCGGCGCATAGCCTTTAAAAGAAACATCCTTTACGCATGGAGGCTGCCGTGATACGAAGAAAACGCCGCCGCGGCTCAAAAGCGGCCCTTTATTCAGCCCTCTGCTTCACTCTCTGCGCCCTGCTTTTCGCCGCCGGGCTCCGCTCCGGCTTTTCATCCTCCGCGGCGGGAAAGCGCGCCGTGATATCTCTTATAGCCCTCGGAAGCGGCATGCCGCTTTCCTTCTCCCCGGCAAAGCGGGAGAGCGTTTCCGAAAAGGTGGAAAGCGCCGCGGCTCGCGTGCCCGCGCCGCCTGCAGCCGAGATCGAGCCTCCCGCGCAGGCGGAGAGCTCGCCGCTCCCGCCGGAAAGCGAGGCGGAGACTGAAGCCGCGCCCGGGAGCGAGCCTTTGCAGGAGGAGGCTGCGGCGCTGCCGGAGCTGCCGGAGGGCGGAGGGAATATTGCCGCCGCGGATATAGCGATAGCCAACTCCACCTCCTACGAGCCGGATATCGCCGCGCTTCTCGAAAGTCGGCCGCGGCTGACCGGGCGGCGGATACTGATAATCCACACGCACTCGAGCGAGAGCTACACTCCCGAGGCGGACGGGCTCTACGAGGAGAGCGACTATTTCCGCACACAGGACCGCGAATACAGCGTCATCCGCGTGGGCGACGAGCTCGCCGCCGCCTTCACCGAGCTGGGGCTCGAGGTCATCCACGAGCGCAGCATTTACGACTACCCCTCCTACACCGGCTCCTACAGCCGCACTATGGAGGCCGTTTCCGCCTATATGGAGAAGTACCCCGATATAGGCGTTGTGATAGACCTTCACCGCGACGCGCTCTCCTGGCCGGACGGCACGCCCTACGCCACCGGGAAGGACGGCTGCGCGCAGGTGATGCTCGTTATAGGCACGGGAGAGAGCGGCCTTTACCACCCGGACTGGGAGGAAAATCTCTGCTTCGCCGTTCACCTGCAGCGCGCTATGCTCGAGCGCAGCGAGGGGCTCTGCCGGCCTATCGCCCTCTCCCGCTCGCGCTACAACCAGCACCTCTCGCCCGGCTATTTTATCCTCGAGGTCGGGAGCACCGGGAACACGCTGAGCGAGGCGCTCGAGGCCGCGCGCCGCTTCGCCGTATGCGCCGCGGGAGTAATAGAAGGCCTTGATTCATAAGCTCTTTTTGATTTTTTCAATCGCGTTTTTCTCAAGTCTGGAGACCTGGACCTGGCTGACAAAACGCAAAACCTCAGAGGTTCTTTTTGATCTTTTCTATCGCGTTTTTCTCAAGCCGGGAGACCTGGGCCTGGCTGAAAACGCAGCGTCTCAGAGGCTCTTTTTGATCTTCTCTATCGCGTTCTTCTCAAGCCGGGAGACCTGGGCCTGGCTGATAGAAAGCTCGGCGGCGACCTCCATCTGCGTTTTCCCGCGGCCGAAGCGCATGGCGAGGATGGCCCGCTCGCGCTCGCTGAGGTTCTCTATCGCCTCGGCGAGGGCTATGCTCTCGAGCCAGCTCTCGTCGGTATTCTTATCGTCGCTCACCTGGTCCATCACGCAGACGGCATCGCCGCCCTCGGTATAGACAGGCTCATAGAGAGATACGGGGTCGGCTATGGCGTCGAGCGCGAAGACTACCTCCTCCCGCTTTATATCGAGCGCCTTCGCCAGCTCCTCGACGGTCGGCTCGCGCTGGGAGCCCGCCATCAGCTTTTCTCTGGCCTGCAGCACGCGGTAGGCCGTGTCGCGCATGGACCGGCTCACCTTTATGCAGCTGTTGTCGCGCAGATAGCGGCGTATCTCGCCTATTATCATGGGCACGCCGTAGGTAGAAAAGCGGACGTTCTGCCCCATGTCGAAGTTGTCTATAGCCTTTATGAGCCCTATACAGCCCACCTGGAAGAGATCGTCGGCATTTTCGCCGCGGCCGGAAAACTTCTGTATCACGGACAAAACGAGGCGAAGGTTCCCCTTTATCATCTTCTCCCGCGCCTCGGAGTCTCCCTGCCTGCACTTTGCCAGCAGCTCCATTATCTCCTCGTTTTTCAGCACCTTCAGGCTCGCGGTGTTCAGTCCGCTCAGCTCCACCCTGCCCTGCAAGAAAAGACCCCCTTCGGAAAACTGTACTTTCAGTATTTCCGTCAGGGGGCTTTTTAATTCAGGCCGTGCTTTTCCGGCACGTTCCGCCCGGGGCGGCGCGGGCAGGCTTTTTAATTCAGGCCGTGCTTTTCCGCCACGTTCCGCCCGGGGCGGCGCGGACAGTTTTTTAGTTCAGAGCCCTGTTTTCCGCGCGCCGCGAGGCAAAAGCCGATTGACAAGCCCCCGGCATTGGTCTATTATAGAAATAGTGTCCACGGGAGCCCGAAAACGCTGCGGGCGCCGTGTTTCAGCAGGTAATTTTATTGAAAAGGAGTCATATAAGCGATGGCAGAACTGAATCTCTCCAAGTATGGCATCAAAGATGTAGTTGAGATCGTCCGCAATCCTTCCTATGAAGAGCTCTTCAAGGAAGAGACCAAGCCCGGCCTCGAGGGCTATGAGGTCGGCAAGGTCAGCGAGCTGGGCGCCGTAAACGTAATGACCGGCGTTTACACCGGCCGCTCCCCTAACGACAAATTCATCGTTATGGACGATACCTCCAAGGATACCGTGTGGTGGAACACCCCCGAATATCCCAACGACAACCACCCCGCTTCCGTAGAGACCTGGAAGGCCGTTAAGGACATCGCTCTGAAGGAGCTCTCCGGCAAGAAGCTCTTCGTGGTCGACGGCTTCTGCGGCACAAACAAGGATACCCGCATGGCTATCCGCTTCATAGTCGAGGTCGCCTGGCAGGCCCACTTCGTCGAGAACATGTTCATCATGCCGACGGCTGAGGAGCTGGCAAACTTCGAGCCCGATTTCGTCATCTACAACGCCTCCAAGGCGAAGGTGGAAAACTACAAGGAGCTCGGCCTCAACTCCGAGACCGCCGTCGTCTTCAACCTGAGCGACCGCGAGAGCGTCATCATCAACACCTGGTACGGCGGCGAGATGAAGAAGGGCATGTTCTCCATGATGAACTACTACCTCCCGCTCAAGGGCATCGCCTCCATGCACTGCTCCGCCAACACCGATATGGACGGCAAACACACCGCCATCTTCTTCGGCCTTTCCGGCACCGGCAAGACCACCCTTTCCACCGACCCGAAGCGCCTTCTCATCGGCGACGACGAGCACGGCTGGGACGATAACGGCGTGTTCAACTTCGAGGGCGGCTGCTACGCGAAGGTAATCAACCTCGATAAGGAATCCGAGCCCGATATCTACAACGCCATCAAGCGCAACGCCCTTCTCGAGAACGTAACTCTGGACGAGAACGGCAAGATCGACTTCGCCGACAAGAGCGTTACCGAGAATACCCGCGTTTCCTATCCTATCGAGCACATCGAGAAGATAGCCAAGAACGTCAACGGCAAGTCCGCAGGCCCGGACGCCGACAACGTCATCTTCCTTTCGGCCGACGCCTTCGGCGTTCTGCCTCCGGTAAGCATCCTCACCCCGGACCAGACGAAGTACTACTTCCTCTCCGGCTTCACCGCCAAGCTCGCCGGAACCGAGCGCGGCATCACCGAGCCCACCCCGACCTTCTCCGCCTGCTTCGGCCAGGCCTTCCTCGAGCTGCACCCGACAAAGTACGGCGAAGAGCTCGTTAAGAAGATGGAAAAAGTCGGCGCGAAGGCTTACCTCGTAAACACCGGCTGGAACGGCACCGGCAAGCGCATCTCCATCAAGGATACCCGCGGCATAATCGACGCCATCCTCAACGGCGACATCAACAAGGTGCCCACCAAGAAGATCCCCTACTTCAACCTCGAAGTACCGACGGTCCTCAACGGCGTCGACACCGGCATCCTCGACCCGCGCGATACCTACGCCGATCCCTCCCAGTGGGAAGAGAAGGCGAAGGACCTCGCCTCCCGCTTCATCAAGAACTTCAAGAAGTACGAGTCCAACGAGGCTGGCAAAGCCCTCGTGGCGGCAGGCCCGCAGCTGTAAGCTGAAAACTCAATAACAACAATAAAGAGCCCGGCGCTTTAAAGAAAAGCGCCGGGCTCTTTCTATTTCTTCCTTAACCCCCGGCCGCGAGCTTCTCGCTGAAATCGGCCATGGCCTGCGATATTTTTATCTGCTGCGGGCAAACCTGCTCGCAGCTGCCGCAGCCGAGGCAGGCCTGCGGCCGCTTATCCTCCGGCAAGGCCCTGAGCGCCATCGGCGCTATGAAGCCGCCGCCCGTGAAGCTGTGCTCGTAATAAAGGCTCAGGAGCGACGGGATATCGAGCTCCTGCGGGCAGTGGCTCACGCAGTAGCGGCAGCCCGTGCAGGGCACGCCGCCCGTCATCCCCTCGGCTATGGAGAAGAGAGCTTCCATCTCCCCGGTGGTGAGGGGCTTCATATCCTCGTAAACGGCTATGTTCTCCTGAAGCTGCTCGAAGTTCGACATGCCCGAGAGAGTCAGCTGCACCTCGGGAACGGCCTGCAGGAAACGGAACGCCCAGGCCGGCACGCTCTCATCCGGGCGCAGAGCCGCGAGCTTCGCCTCGGCCTCGGGAGCGAGCTTCGCGAGCTTCCCTCCGCGCAGCGGCTCCATCACCCAGACGGGTATGCCGTACTCGCGCAGAAGCGCCGCCTTCTCCCCCGCCTTCTGGAACTGCCAGTCCAGCCAGTTGAGCTGCAGCTGGCCGAACTCCATATCCTTGCCGTATTTTTCAAGGAAACGCTTTATCACCGGCAGCGCGCCGTGCGAAGAAAAGCCGAGGTGCTTTATTCTGCCGGCGGCTTTCTGCTTCATGAGATAGGAATAAACGCCGTATTTCTCATCGTCGAGATACTGCTCGATATTGAGCTCGCATACGTTGTGGAAAAGATAGAAATCGAAATACTCCAGCCCCGTGCTCCTGAGCTGCTCTTCGAAGATCTCCTCGACCTTATCCATGTTCTTCAGGTTGTAGCCCGGGAACTTGGCCGCGAAATAATAGCTCTCGCGCGGATACTTTTTCAAAAGGCGCGCTATGGCGCTCTCGCAGCTGCGGGAGTGATAGTCCCAGCCGGTATCAAAATAATTGGCTCCTTTTTCCATGCAGTAGTCTATCATTTTCTCTGTGAGCGCTTCGTCTATATCGCTGTCCTTGCCGCCGAGGACCGGCAGGCGCATCGTTCCGAAGCCAAGGGCGGGCAGCTTGAGGCCCTTAAAGGACGTGTAAACCATTTATCTCTCTCCTGTCGCGCGCATATATATGCGCTTATAGAATATAATTATTAAACCATATTTTCAGCTCAATTGCAACCTTCCTCCTAAATGAAGCGCGACATGTCGCGCCGCAGGCGCAGGATTATCCGCTTTTCAAGGCGCGAGATGTAAGACTGCGAGATGCCCATCGCGTCGGCGACTTCCTTCTGCGTGCGCTCCGCGCCTCCGCCGAGGCCGAAGCGCATAGATATTATGCTCCGCTCACGCTGCGGCAGGCGGCCGAGCGCCTGCCGCAGGACGGCTCTGTCGGCGTCGTCCTCGAGCGGGCGCATTACGGTGTCGGCCTCGGTGCCGAGGATATCGGAGAGAAGCAGCTCGTTGCCGTCCCAGTCGGTATTGAGCGGCTCGTCGAAGGAGAGTTCCGTGTGCTGGTTCGAGGCCTTGCGGAGAAACATAAGTATTTCGTTTTCTATGCAGCGCGAGGCATAGGTCGCGAGCTTTATCTTCTTTTCGGGCGCGAAGGTGTTTACGGCCTTTATGAGGCCTATGGTGCCGATGGAAACGAGGTCCTCGATATTCACGTTCGTGTTTTCAAAGCGCTTCGCTATGTAGACCACAAGGCGCAGGTTGCGCTCTATCAAAGTGCGCCGCGCGCTCTCCGAGCCGCGGGAAAGCTCGGCGAGAAGCTCTTCCTCCTCCGCGCGCGGCAGCGGCGGCGGGAGGGTCTCGCTACCGCCGATATAGAGCACGTCCGCGCCGCCTGCCAGAAGCAGGCGGAGATGCAGGAGAACGTTTTCAAGGCTTGGTTTCATTTTTCTTTCCTCCTTTATGCGCTTATTATTGCGGACCATTCCCCGCTGCCTATCCGATCGCGGGAAACGGCTATGAGCTTTTCGGGGCGGGGCCGGCCGGACTGCGTTACGCTGTCGGCGCGGAAGGCTATCATGAGGGCGTTTTTCGTGCCGAGGCTGCTGTACGGCAGGAGCATGAAGCCGCGGGCCCTGCCTCGCCGCGCGAGGGTCTCGAAGGCCTGCGCCGGCTCGAGGGAGAGCGCGGATACGGTCTCGCCGTCAAAGAGCGGGGATACGGCCTCGAGCGCGCAGACTGCCGCCGGTGCGCCGGAGACCGGCTCGCGCAGCGAGTTTCCGGTATCGGCGAGCGCGCGGAGCCTCACGCTTTTGCCGCCGAGGGAGATTTCTATCTCCGCCGCGCGCGAGGCGGCTTTTACCGTGCGCGAGAATACGAAGCACAGCGCGGCGTAAACAGCCGCGCAGCACAGGACAACGCCCCTGAAGGGCAGCGCCGTGAAGCGCGCGGAGCCTCCTCCGAGAAGGCCGGAGAGGGCCGAGACTGTGCCCGCGAAAAGCGCCGAAACGGCGAAGAATACTCCCGACAGCCGCCACATCCTCTTTTTCCCGCCGAAGGCGATGAGCGAAACAGCGAGCCCTACGGCGGCCTTCACGGGCCAGAGCAGAAGAAAGCCGCAGCGCGGCGCGAGCGCCGCCGCGAGAGAATACGCCGCGCCGAAAAAAGCCGCCGCGAGCGACCGGAAAAGCGCTCCGCTCTCGCCGCATAAGCGGCAGGCGCCGCGCAGGGCGAGAAAGTCTATGATGAAGTCCAGCGCGAAAAGAAGGTCGGCATAGACTGTCACCGCTCTCACCTCCGGGGATATTGTAACCCTGTCCCCGGGGAAAAAGAGTCAAAAAAAGAAGGGCCCGGAAGCTTCCAAAAAAGCCTCCGGGCCGCTCATTTTCCTTTTATTTTCAAAGCATTTCGGCAAGCGCCGCACAGAGAGAATCCATCTCCTCGTCCGTACCCACGCTTATGCGCAGGAAATCGGCCGTTCTCGGCTTTTCGAAATACCTGACGAGTATCCCCCGCTCGCGCAGGCCCTCGAAAAGCTCCTTCCCGCTCCTGCCGGGAAAGCGCGCGAAGAGGAAATTTGCCTTTGACGGGAGCACCTCGAAGCCGAGCTCGCGGAGCTTCGCGACTGTCCTCTCGCGCGTGGCTATGACCATGGCGCAGCGCATGTTGAAGTACTCCCTGTCGCGCACGGCGGCCGCCGCTCCGGCGAGGGCGAGAGCATCGAGCGAATAGGGGTTTACGGAATACTTCGCCGCCTCGAGCGCGGCGATGAGGTTTTCGTCGCCAACGGCGTAGCCTGCTCTGAGGCCCGCCAGCGCGTAGGACTTCGAGAGCGTGCCGACGACAAGGAGGTTTTTATACTCTTTCGTCAGCGGTACGGCGCTCTCCCCGCCGAAATCGACGTAAGCTTCGTCCGCTATGACGACGGCCCCGGGGTTCGCGCGCGCTATCTCCGCCACCTGCGCCGCGCTTATCGCGAGGCCCGTGGGCGCGTTGGGGTTGGCGAAAACGACTCCCCCGCCGCCGCGGAACTTTTCCACGGGGAGGGTGAAATCCTCGTTGAGCGGGATCATCTCGTGATCGACCTTGTAATACTCCGCGAAAACGGGATAAAAGCCGTAGGATATATCCGGGAACTGCACTCTCTTCTTCCCGGCGAAAAAGGCCTTGAAGGCGAGGGACAAAACGTCGTCCGAGCCGTTGCCGACGCAGACCTGCTCCTTCTTCACGCCGAAGCGCTCGGCGAGCGCGAGGCGGAAATCCGCGCAGGTGGGGTCGGGATACAGCCGCAGGCGCGCGGCGGCCTTCTCTATGGCCTTGAAAACCTCCGGAGATGGAGGATAGGGGTTTTCATTCGTATTGAGCTTTATCCACTTGCCTCCCTTGGGCTGCTCGCCCGGGGTATAAGGCTCGATGGCGGCTATATCTTCGCTCCAGAATTCCTTCATTGCTCTGCCCTTTCTATCTTCTTTATCTTCTTTTCTATATCCGCGCGCGGGGCCATTATCTCATGGCCGCAGCCGGCGCAGCGGAGCTTGAAATCCATGCCCACGCGAAGGACCGTCCATTCGCGGCTGCCGCAGGGGTGCGGCTTTTTGAGGGTGAGCTTATCGCCTAATCTTACGTCCATCATTCATCCTCCGAGGGGCCCTTTATGAGCTCCCAGTAGCGTTTGGCGGCCTGCTCCGTCTTGTTCTCGCCGTATTTGTAGTACCGCGCGTCCCTGATGGCGTCCGGCAGGTACTGCTGCTTGACGTAGTGATTCGGGAAATCGTGCGGGAATTTATATTTTTCAACGGTTTTGACCTCCGCGCCGTCGGCGTGGACGTTCTGCAGATGCCGCGGGATATCCCCGCTGCGCCCGGCCTTTATATCGGCGCGGGCGGCCTTTATGGCCTTGTTCGCGGAGTTCGATTTCGGCGCCGTGGCCAGAAGCACGGCGGCTTCGCCCAGCGGTATCTCCGCCTCGGGAAGGCCGAGCTGGACGGCGGAATCCACGCAGGCCTTGACTATGGCTATGGCCTGCGGGTAGGCAAGGCCTATATCCTCCGCCGCGATTACGAGAAGCCGGCGGCAGGGCGAGAGGATATCCCCCGCCTCGAGAAGGCGGCCGAGATAGTGGACGGCGGCGTCGGGGTCAGACCCGCGGATGGACTTTTGCAGCGCGGAGAGAAGGTCATAGTGGCTGTCGCCCTCGCGGTCGTAGCGCATGGCACTGCGCTGGGAGACGGAAAGAGCGTCCTGCATGGTGAGCTTTATCTTTCCCTCTCCGGGCTTGCCGGCGGAGAAAAGCAGTTCCACGGCGTTTACGGCCTTGCGCACGTCCCCGCCGCAGGAGGCGGAGATATGCTCGAGCACTCCCGGCTCGATATCGGCTGAGAGCTTATATTTTCCCTCTTCTATGCCTACCGCGCGTTTTACGGCGTCTATCGCCTCGGCGGCGCTCACGGCCTTGAACTCGAAGACCACGGCGCGGCTCAAAACGGCGTTGTAAACGTAGAAATACGGGTTTTCCGTGGTGGAGGCGATGAGCGTGAGCTTGCCGTTTTCCATGAACTCCAGAAGCGACTGCTGCTGCTTTTTGTTGAAGTACTGAATCTCGTCCAGATAAAGCAGCGCGCCGTTCGGCGCCATGAGCGTATCGAGCTCGGCGATTATGTCCTTTATATCGGCTATGCCGGCGGTGGTGGCGTTGAGCCGGTAGAGCTTTCGCTGCGTGCGCTCGGCTATGATGCCGGCGACGGTGGTCTTGCCCGTCCCGGAGGGGCCGTAGAAGACCATATTCGGGATGCTGCCGCTCTCGATTATGCGGCGGAGCATGCCGTTTTCGCCGAGGATGTGCTTTTGCCCCACGACCTCGGAGAGATCGCGCGGCCTTATTTCGTCTGCCAGCGGGCGATACATCTTTCTGCCCCCTTCCGCTTGAAATGAAGACGAGTGCTGTGTTAAAATCAGTTATTGAAAAGGCGGTGCTTGAATATGGATATAAAAGAACGCGCGGCGAAAATAGTCGCCCTGCTTGAAAACGAATACCCCGAGGCGCTCTGCACGCTCGACTACGGCAAGGACTACGAGCTTTTGTTCTCTACCCGTCTTGCCGCGCAGTGCACCGACGCGCGGGTAAATACCGTGACTCCCGAGCTTTTCTCGCGCTTTCCTTCGCTCGAGGCTCTGGCTGCGGCGGACATCGGCGAAATTGAGGAGATAATCCGCCCCTGCGGCTTTTTCCACACGAAGGCGCGGGATATTTCCATGAGCGCGGCTATGCTGCTTTCTGATTTCGGCGGGAAGGTGCCGGACAACATGGAGGACCTTCTGCGCCTGCCGGGAGTCGGCCGGAAGACCGCGAACATAATCCTCGGCGACGTTTACCATAAGCCCGCCGTCGTGACGGACACTCACTGCATCCGCCTCTCGAACAGGCTGGGACTTGCCTCCTCAAAGGACCCGTACAAGGTGGAGCTGGCGCTCGCGGCGATAATAGAGCCGGAAAAGCAGTCCGACTTCTGCCACAGACTGGTGCTGCACGGCAGGGCCGTATGCCCCGCGCGCTCCCCGCGCTGCGAAAGCTGCTGCCTCGCGCCGCTTTGCCCCTACTTTTCTTCGTCCGTATAAGGCATCGGCTTTATCTCGCAGGCGCTTACGCGGCCGTTTTCGGCGGTGAAAACGCCGTAGGTCCGCTGCGCCGTGCCGGGATTCATTATTATCATGCCTTCTTTTTCTTCAATAAGGGCGCTGTGCGTATGCCCGAAAAGGGCTATGCCGGCGCCTTTTTCCTTTGCCGCGTAAAAGAGGGTCTGCAGCCCGCCGCCGCGCACGCGGTAAAGGTGGCCGTGGGTGGCGAAGATCTTTACCCCCTGCTCCGTGAGAAGCAGCCAGTCCCGCTCCTGCGAGTTATGGTCGCAGTTGCCGCGGACGTAAGCCAGGCGCACGGCCGGGAACATGCGGGAAAGCTCCGCGGCGTCGGAATCATGGTCGCCGAGGTGAAGGACGAGGTCCGGCTTTTCGCGGCGGACGGCCTCGGCCATGAGGGATATCACTCTGTGGGAATCGGAAAAAACGATTATTTTCATATCGCCGGTCACCTCCGGGCGGATAGTGAATATACTGAAAGTGGATATGGAGGTGTTCCGCTATGGAAAACACTCTCAGGGATATGCCGGAGCTCGGCATAAACAGCGGCGAGCTGCGGCGCCTGGCCGAAAGCCCGGAGGGGCTGGCCGCGCGGCGCTTCGCCGAGAAAAACGAAAACGCGCTGCGCGCCGCCGCCGAAAGCGGCGACGGGAAAGCCCTCAGGGAGCTGCTGCAGGACTTTCTGAAAACTCCGGAGGGCGCGAGGCTCAGCTCCGCGCTCACGGAAATGACTGAAAAATGAGCATTGGGGGCGCGCGATTTGAGCGAGCTTGAAGACAAACTGAGCGGCATACTGAACTCTCCCGAGCAGATGGCGCGCATAATGCAGCTGGCGCAGAGCCTCTCCGGCGAGAAGGACGGCGAAAAAAAGAGCGAAGAGCCGCCGCGCCGGGAAAAGGAGGCTGCCTCCTCCCCCTTCGAGGGGCTGGACCCGAAAATGATCGCCCTGCTCTCGCGCCTGACGGCGGAATTCTCATCCTCTTCCTCCGGAGGCAAGGAGCAGCTGATAGCGGCAATAAAGCCTTATCTGAGCCGCGAACGCGGCGAGAAGATAGACAGGGCCGCGAAAATAGCGAGGCTCGCCAAGATAGCTCAGGCCGCCCTCAGGGAAATGGGAGGCGATCCCTTTGTATAACGACCGCGCCTGGGGGACGCAGAGCTCCCCCTACGGCTACTATAACCGAAACAGAAGGCCGCAGAACCGGCCCGACAGGCCGCCTGCTCCGCAGGAAAAGCCGAAGCCGCCCGCGGAAAAGCGCCCGGAAAGCGAGGCGCATGGCGCGCCGCCGCGAGGCCTTCCGGAAAGGGAGCGGCGAGGCGCGCCGGGAGGCAAAAGGCCGGCCTTTTCTCTGCTTCCCGCCCTGAAGGCGGACAGCGGCGATCTGCTTCTCGCCGCGCTGCTCTTCCTTCTCTATCTTGAGAGCGGGGACGACGAGCTGCTGATAATACTGCTTATATTCCTCTTTATGAATTAGGCAAAACAGACGTGCCGTCCGGCAGGATAAAAACCTCGTCGGGCGGCTCCGTTATTTCCGTATGGACCGAGGACATGCTGTAGACCTTATCGCTTCCGTCGTAAACCTCGAGGGTAAAGAGGAGCCCCGTTCTGACGGAGACATAGTACTTCTCCGTATAGCCGAGCTCGGGCTCTGCGACCTCGGCGAAAATGCACATTTCGCCCTCGTATTCGATATATCCGGCGTCCTTCACGGCGCTTCTTTCCATTCCCACGAGCTGCTCGTAGCCCTCCGTGAGCATGAAAAGGTCGGCCTGCTCCGTGAGCGAGCCGAGGGCCGAGGCACCCGGCCCGGAATAGTATTCGCTCTCCGAGCCGTACCAGATATAGATATTATCGCCGGTGAGGATATAGTTTTTCGTCTCCCCGTCCTCATTCTTTACCGACAAACGCACGGCGTCCCTCCGCTTCCAGACCTCCACGGTATCTATGCGGGAGCTGCCCGGCCAGAAGTTTTCAACGCTTATGGTGCGGTAATAGGTATCCTCCCTGTTCATGGAGGCGACGACCTGCCGCACGGTATCGGCATTGACCTCCGCGTACTCGAGGACGGAGCCCTCGGCGCCCGGATTTTCCTCCGCACCCGCGGGCGGGATGTCCGAAAGGGCCACGGAGTGCCTGTTTTTCGCTATTTGGGGATAATAGAGCATGACGAGAACAAAGACCGCGAGCAGGCTCGCCGCCACGATGGCTATGATCGATGTTCTCCGAGTGCTTTTCAAGCGAAATCCTCCGGTCTCTTTTCGGCCGCGCCGAAGCTCCAGAGTATGGCCTCGGCTATGCGCGGGCAGGCGCGCCCGTCCCCGTAGGGATTGGCGGCCTTCGCCATTTTTTCGTATGCGGCTTTGTCGGTAAGGAGCTCGGAAGCGAGCGAAAAAATTTCATTCTCCTCCACTCCCGCTATCTTTACCGTTCCTGCGGCGACGGCCTCGGGCCGCTCCGTTTCCCGCCGCAGCACCAGCACGGGCTTAGCCAGCGCCGGCGCTTCCTCCTGAAGGCCGCCCGAGTCCGTCATTATAAGCTCGCAGCGGGCCATAAGGCTGTGCATCTTATCTACGTCGAGCGGCTCGGTGAGGTATATCCTCTCGCGCCCGGCGAGGAATTTATTCGCCGCCTCGCGCACGGCGGGGCTCAGGTGCACGGGGTAAACTACCGCCGTATCCTCAAATTCCGCGGCTATACGCCGCACGGCCCTGAAGATGCTTTCCATGTTTTCGCCGTAGTTCTCGCGGCGGTGGCAGGTAAGAAGGATGAGCCTCTTCCCCTCCGCCTCGGGCGGCACGCCGCAGCTTTCGAGCGAAAGGCCCCTGCGGACGGTATACTTCATCGCGTCGATGACCGTATTGCCGGTTATGAAGACTCCCTCGCTTATCCCCTCGCGGCGAAGATTTTCAGCGTTTGCCGCCGTGGGGCAGAAATGGAGCTCGGCGAGAGCGCCCGTCATGCGGCGGTTCATCTCCTCGGGGAAAGGAGAATATCTGTCATAAGTTCTCAGGCCCGCCTCCACGTGGCCGACCTTTATCTTTTGGTAAAACGCGGCGAGCGCGCCGGCGAAGGTGGTGGACGTATCGCCGTGGACAAGCACTATATCGGGCTTTTCCCGCTCCAGCACGGAGCTGAGCCCCGTGAGCACGCGGGAGGTTATCTCCGGGAGCGTCTGCGCGCGGGACATTATGTTGAGGTCTATATCCGGCTTTATGCCGAATATTGAGAGCACGGAATCGAGCATTTCGCGGTGCTGCGCCGTTACGCAGCAGACGCTTTCAAACTCCGGCCTCGCGGAGAGCTCGTAGAGCAGCGGGGCCATTTTTATGGCCTCCGGCCGCGTTCCGAAAACGCTCATGACCTTAATCTTCTTCATCTTTTTTCTCTTCCTCCGCTTCAGAGCGCGGCTCAGAATGCTCGTGATTATGGTTCAGATGCCCGTGCTTCTTTACCTCGGCGGTGATGAAAATGCCGGTGACTACGGCTATGACCACCGCAACTATGAGAAGGATGATCCTCAGGCGCGACTCCGTGGTTATGACCACGGCGGTGAGCCCGAGAACGGCGCTGATGGCGTAGAGAATGGCTACGGCCTGCTTCTGCGAAAGGCCCATATCGAGCAGGCGGTGGTGGAAATGGCCGCGGTCCGGCGCCATGGGATTCTGGCCCTTGAGGGTCCTGCGGACGATGGCGAAGAGAGTATCGAGCAGAGGCAGGGCCATGGCGAGAATGGGCACGGCGAAGGAGATAACGGCGTAGAACTTGAAAAAGCCGATGACCGAGACCGTAGAGAGCACGTAGCCGAGAAGCAGCGCGCCCGTATCGCCCATGAAGATCTTGGCGGGGTTGAGGTTGAAGGGCATGAAGCCGAAGCAGCCGCCCGCGAGCGCCGCGAGGATGACGGCGACGTTGCCCTCCGAGACCATCATGGCCACGACGAGCATCGTTATCGAGCTTATGGCCGAGATGCCGACGGCAAGGCCGTCGAGCCCGTCGATAAGATTGACGGCGTTGGTCATGCCGACTATCCAGAAAAACGTGATGACTATCGAGATAAAGCCGCCGAAGGTGAGGTATTCCCCGCCGCCGCCGAGCGCCATTGGGTGCGAGATTATCTCGACCACTATCCCGTGCGCCACGGCGATGCCCGCGGCCGCTATCTGCCCCAGGAGCTTTATCCAGGCCTTGAGGCGGATGATATCGTCTATGACTCCGATGATTATTATTACTATCGAGCCGAGCAGTATGCCCTGCACCTGCCTGCTGATGTTGGCGAAAAGCACCACGCTCAGCAGAAAGCCGAGGAATATCGCCAGCCCGCCCATGCGGGGTATGGGATGGTCGTGCACGCGGCGCGAATCCGTGGGCACGTCTATGGCGTTTACCTTGACGGCAAAGGCCTTTACCACGGGAGTCGCCGCGAAGCTTATGACCATCGCCGTGCCTACCGCGACGAGCACGTTGAAAACGAGGTTTGAATCTATCTTCATACTCAGCGCTCCACGAAACCGACTTTCTTATAGACTTTTCTGAGGGTCTTGTTGGCCTTGTAGGAGGCCTTCTCGGCGCCGTCCCTGTAGACCTTGACGAGGTAATCCTTGTTCTTGAGGAGCTCCTCGGATTTTTCGCGCATCGGGCGCAGGTACTCGACGACCGTCTCGCCTACGGCCTTCTTGAAATCGCCGTAGCCGCGGCCCGCGAATTCGTTTTCTATCTCCTCGTAGCTCTTTCCGGTGCAGCCGGAGTAGATGCTCATGAGGTTGGCGACGCCCGGCTTTTCCTCCGGCGCGTAGCGCACGCAGTTTTCGGTATCGGAATCCGTGACGGCGCGCTTGAACTTGCGCATAATGTCCTCGGGCTTGTCCATGAGGTAAATGACGCCCGCTCCGGCCTCGTCGCTCTTGCTCATCTTGCTGTGCGGGTCGAGAAGGTCCATAACTCTCGCGCCGACCTTCGGGATATAGGGCTCGGGCATCTTGAAAACGTCGCCGTAAATGCCGTTGAAGCGCTGGACTATGTTGCGCGCAAGCTCCACGTGCTGCTTCTGATCTTCGCCCACGGGGACGTAATCCGGCTGGTAGAGGACGATATCGGCCGCCATCAGGCAGGGATAGGTGAAAAGCCCGCCGTTGATATTGTCGGCGTTCTTTCTCGACTTGTCCTTGAACTGCGTCATGCGCGAGAGCTCGCCGAACATGGCGTAGCAGTTTAAGACCCAGCCGAGCTCGGCGTGCGCCGGGACGTGGCTCTGGATGAACAGCACGTTCTTCTCAGGGTCGAGCCCGCAGGCTATATACTGCGCGAGCTGCTCGAGAGTGCGCCGGCGCAGGTCCGCCGGATTCTGGCGGACTGTGATGGCGTGAAGATCCGCCATGAAATAGTAGCAGTCAAACTGCTCTGCGCGGCCCTCCCAGTTCTTTATAGCTCCGAGATACGAGCCGAGAGTGAGGTCTCCGGAAGGCTTTATGCCGCTGAGCATTACTTTCTTTTCGTCCATTTTCATATCCTCCGCGCGGCCGCTCTTTTCTTCCGGGCCGCTGATTTATTTTTGCCGCTCAGCCGAGCTTCGCGGCGAGATATTCGTCTATGCTCTTTTTGAGCCTGAGTATGCCCTCGTCTATCTGCTCGAAGGAGGGCAGCGAGAAATTGAGGCGGAAGCCGCGGTTGTTCTTGTCCTCGTTGAGGTCGAACGCCGCGCCCGGCACGGCGGAAACGCCGTTTTCAGCCGCGAGCGCGCAGAACTCCGTGCCCGAGCAGCCCTCCGGCAGCTCGCACCAGAGGAAGAGGCCGCCGGCCGGCTTGTTGTAGGTGACGCGCTTGTCGAAATACTTCTCAATGCCGTCTATCATCCTGTCTCTCTTGGCCTTGTAGAGGCGGCAGCAGTCGGCAATATGCGCGTCGAGATCGTACCTCGTCATATACTTTTCGGCGAGGATCTGGAAGAAGAGATTGGTGTGTACGTCCTGCCCCTGCTTGGCCACGACCATCTTCGAAACGAGCTCCTTCGGCCCGCAGGCGAAGCCCAGGCGGATGCCGGGGGCGATGATCTTGGAAAACGAGCCCGCGAAGAGCACGCGGCCGCTCTTATCCATGGATTTGAGAGTCGGCAGCTGCTCGCCGTCGTACCTGAGCTCGAAATAGGGGCTGTCCTCTATTATCATGACGTCGTATTTATCGGCAAGTTCCAGCAGCTTTTTGCGGCGCTCGAGGGAGAGCGTGACTCCCGCGGGGTTCTGATAGGTCGGTATGGTATAAATGAGCCGCGCCTTCGGCTCGGCGGCAAGGACCTTTTCGAGCTCGTCGACTATCATGCCGTCGCCGTCCATGGGCACGCCGACGAGGCGGGTATTCTGCGAGCGGAAATCATTGAGCGCGCCGATGAAGCTCGGGCTCTCGGCGATGACCACCTCGCCCTCGTTGACGAGGCACTTGGCGCAGAGGTCTATGCCCTGCTGGCCGCCGGAGACGATGATGAGATCGTCCCCCTCGCCGCCGATGGAATATTTCTCCTTCATGCGCTTTTTAACGGCCTGGCGCAGCGGCTCCCAGCCCTCGGTTATGCCGTACTGCAGCGCGGCGGCCGATTCGTTCAAAAAGGTCTCGGAGGCGAGCTCCGCCAGCTCCTTTGCCGGGAAGAGCTCCGGCGAGGGATTGCCCGCCGAAAAGGCGATCGTGTCCGGCCCGGCGGTCTTGAGCATTTCTCTTATAGCAGACGGGTTCATGCCCGCCATTCTTTCAGATATACGTACCATCGCTTTTCCTCCATGTGGGCATTATTGCCCAGTATTCGGTATATTCTATCACAGCGGCGGCGATTTGAAAATAGCCAACATAACATTTTTTGACGGCTTTCCCCTGCCGTCTTCGTTGACATCAGGCGGCTTTTGGTATAAACTCATGATGTAATATTATGCGAAAAGGAGCTTAGAAAAGCTTATGGATATGACATGGTTCGAGGAGAACGAGAAGAAGATCCCCGTCGGGCGCGTGCGCACGCGCTTCGCCCCGAGCCCCACGGGCTATATGCACGTGGGAAACCTCAGGACGGCGCTTTACACCTATCTTATAGCCCGCCGCGCCGGAGGCGATTTCATCCTCCGCATCGAGGATACCGACCAGGGCCGCTTAGTTGAGGGCGCGGTGGATATAATCTACAAGACTCTCGCCACCTGCGGCCTCGAGCACGACGAGGGGCCGGACGTCGGCGGACCCGTGGGCCCGTATATACAGACGGAGCGCCGCGACATTTACAAGCGCTACGCCGAGCTTCTCATAGAGCGCGGCGGCGCCTACCGCTGCTTCTGCACGAAGGAGGAGCTCGCCGCCCAGGAGGAACAGGCCCCCGGCGGAGTGCACAAGTACGACGGGCGCTGCTCCCGCCTCTCCGAGGAGGAGATAGCCGCGAAGCTGGCCTCGGGCGTGCCCTACGTCATCCGCCAGAAGATACCCCGCGAGGGAACGACGACCTTCTCGGACGCGATCTTCGGCGAGATAACCGTTGAAAATTCAACACTTGACGACAACGTGCTCATAAAGTCGGACGGGCTGCCGACCTACAACTTCGCAAACGTCATAGACGACCACCTCATGGGCATAACGCACGTGGTGCGCGGCTCGGAATACCTTTCCAGCGCGCCGAAGTATAACCTGCTCTACGAGAGCTTCGGCTGGAAGGTACCGGAATACATCCACTGCTCCCCCGTCATGCGCGACGCGAGAAACAAGATGTCAAAGCGGCACGGCGACCCCTCCTACGAGGACCTCGTGGCCGAGGGATATGTGACCGAGGCGATAGTGAACTACGTGGCGCTGCTCGGCTGGAGCCCCGGGGGCGAGCGCGAGATATACTCGCTCAAGGAGCTGGCCGAAGTTTTCGACATACGCGGCATCTCGAAATCGCCCGCCATTTTCGATATTGAAAAGCTCAAATATTTCAACAGCGAATACATCCGCGCGATGGCTCCGGAAAAGTTCCATGAGCTGGCGCTGCCCTACATCCGCAGGGCGGTGAAAAACGAGAGCGCCGACACCGCGGCCATAGCCGCGCTGCTGCAGCCGCGCTGCGAAAAGCTCTCGGACATCCCGGAGAAGATAGGCTTTTTCGACGCGCTGCCGGATTACGACCCGGAGCTTTACGTACACAAGAAATCCAAGACGGACAAGCAGATATCGCTTGATATGCTGCAGAAGCTCCTGCCCATGCTCGAGCGGCTGCCGGAGTGGACGCAGGAGAGCATATACGACCTGCTCGTTAGCACGGCGGAGGAGCTGGGAGTGAAAAACAGCGTAGTCATGTGGCCGCTGCGCATAGCCGTATCCGGCACGGCGGTGACTCCCGGCGGCGCGGTGGAGATATGCCGCATACTCGGGCGCGAGGAATCGCTCGCGCGCGTAAGGGCCGGCATAGAACTTCTTCAGAGGTAAAGTGAAATGAATAAAACTGCAAGAAACATTTGCATAGGCCTGCTCGCGCTGATTATAATAGTCGGCATCCTCTGCTGGATATTCGCGGCCGGCGGCGGCAGAAAGGCGAAGCCTGAGCCCGCCGGCGGGCAGACGGAGCAGACGGACAGCGCCGGAAAGACGGATCAGACGAGCCCGGAAACCTCCGGACAGACCGGCTCTCAGCCTTCCGGCGGAGAAAGCGCCGGCCAGCAGAGCGGAAACGAGACCGGCGGCGCCGAACAGACCGGGAATGAGCCCGGCGGCGCCGAACAGACCGGGAACGAGTCCGGCGGCATGAACGGGACCGGCGAGGAGGCCGCGTTCGTATCCTCCCGGCCGGAGACGCAGATGCTCTCCGCCCCCGTGGAGGGCGAGACGGAGGGCTTCATGGGAAGCCTCTTCTGCGGCATGCTCGAGGACGGCGGCTCAAAGCTCCCCTACAGCGTTTACTACGACGCCGAGCTGCTTTCTCCCGCGCAGCAGAGCGGCCGCTTTGAAAATGACTACGGCGCGTTCATGGAATTCCGCTTCCACGCGGGGCTCTCGAAAAACGACGTTTCCCCCTCGGCCGCGAACGATTATATAGACTTCACGAGCATTGAATTCCTTGAAAACGAAGCGTTTGCGGGCCGCGAGGCGAACATTGTAAACGCCATGAACTCGAGCGAAATATGCACGGTTTACGTCTTCGACTGCGAGGGCGGCTGCGTTTCGGCGGCGACGGTATCCTCGCTCGAGGCGGCCGAGGGAATGCTCCACCGCATGCAGGCCATGGCCGAGACCTTCGAGGCGGAAAAATAAAACTGATATGATGAGCGGCCGCGCCCGGAAAGGCGCGGCCGTTTTTTATTTTTTTCCATGCGTTTTTTCCTCCCGCGCGCAGATAATAACACCAAATACAAAAGCGCAAAGGAGAAAAAAGCATGAAACGAAAGCTGCGGGTCATTTTTACCGCCTACGCCGCGGCGGCGATAGCCGTGCTGGCCGCCTTCGCCTGGGCGGGCGCGGCGAGGGCCAAGCAGTACCGCAGGTATATAGACGCCTCGCGCTCGCGCGCGTTTCTGGAGCTCGTCGAGAGCGTGGAGCAGATGGACAGCGCGCTGCAAAAGTGCGTTTACGCGACCTCTCCCTCCCTCGTCTGCGCCTGCTGCACGGACGCCTTCGGCAAGGCGATGGCCGCGCAGGCGGCGCTGGGCGAGCTGCCCTTTGCCGATCTCTCGCTCGAAAACACCTCCGGCTTCATAGGAAGGGCCGGCGACTATGTATACATGCTCTCGAAAAAGGCGGCGGGCGGAGAGGCTTACGCTCCGGAGGAGCTGGATAATCTCTCGCGGCTTTCCGCCGCGGCGTCCTCCCTTTCCGCCTCGCTCACGGGGCTCGGCTCGCGGCTGTCGGCCGGCGAGATAACGATATCGGAGATAGAGCGCGGCGGCGCCTTCGGCCTTTCCTACTCCGCGGGAGCCGACCTTTCCGAGGGCTTCCGCGCGATAGAGAGCGACTTTCCCGACATCCCGGCGCTCATCTACGACGGGCCCTTTTCCCAGCACATCGCCTCGAAAAAAAGCGCGCTGCTGCACGACCTGCCCGAGGTCGGCATGGCCGAGGCGCGGCGCAAAGCGGCAGAGCTGCTCGGCGAGGACGAGAGCGATTTAGGCGGGGGCTATGAGCGCGAGGGCGCGCTGCCGGCATACGTTTTCACGTCCTCCCGCTCCGGCAGGAGCGCGGAGATAACGAAGCGCGGGGCGCTGCCGCTGAGTATATGCGGGGACGCGGGGTACGGCGGCGGGAGCATAAGCGAGGACGAGGCGAGGCGGATCGCCGCGGAATTTCTTGCGCGGCAAGGCTTTGAGAACATGCGCGAGAGCTATATGACGCTTTACGAGGGGCGGGTCCTCATAAACTTCGCCGCCGCGCAGGGGGACGTTATCTGCTACCCGGACCTCGTGAAGGTGAGCGTTTCCCTCTCGAGTGGAGAGATAGTCGGCCTCGAGGCGATGGGCTATATAATGAACCATCACACGCGGGAATTGCCGGAAAACGCCGTGAGCGAAGAGGCCGCCGCGCGCGCCGTACCGGAAAGCCTGAAGATACTCTCGCGGCAGACGGCCGTTATCCCCACGGCGGGACAGTACGAAAAATACTGCTATGAGTTCAAGTGCGAGGGCGCGGACGGGCGGCACTATATAGTCTACGCCAACGCCGCGACCGGCGAGCAGGAGAAAATTCTTATTCTCATAGAAGACGAAAACGGCACGCTGACGCTCTGACGCACAAAAAAAGAGGCCCGGTCAAAACCGGGTCTCTTTCGTTATTTCGTCATATTGTGCTTATTTTGAGTTCTCCGTCCCTGACCTCGAGAGAGGCGCCGAGGATCTTTCTGTCGTAATGGTCTATCATCTCGGCGGCGAGCTTATCCTCCACTTCCTTCTGGATGAGGCGGCGGAGATTGCGCGCGCCGTAGGTCTGCGAATAGGACTTTTCCGTGAGCCAGGCGAGGACCGCGTCGTCGTAATAAAGCTTTATGTTCTTCTCCGCGAGAACGTCCGCCAGCTCCTTGAGCATGAGGTCGGCGATGAGCTTGAAGTTCTCCTCTGAGAGCTTGTTGAAGCAGATTATCTCGTCCACGCGGTTTATGAATTCCGGGCGCAGGAAATCGTTGAGCGCCTTTATGGCCTTTTCCCTGCCCTGCTCGGAGACCGTGCGGTTGAAGCCCACGGCGCCGTCTCGCTTGTCGCTGCCGGCGTTCGTGGTCATTATTATCACGGTGTTCTCGAAGTTGACCGTCCTGCCGTGGGCGTCGGTTATACGCCCGTCGTCCAGGATCTGGAGGAGGATATTCAAAACATCCGGATGGGCCTTTTCTATTTCGTCGAACAGCACCACGGAATAGGGCTTGCGCCTTATCTTCTCCGTGAGCTGGCCGGCCTCGTCATACCCGACGTAGCCGGGCGGCGAGCCGATGATGCGGGAGACGGCGTGCTTTTCCATGAATTCCGACATATCGAGCCGGATGAGCGACTCGGGAGTATCGAAAAGATCGGCCGCGAGGCGCTTTACGAGCTCCGTCTTGCCGACGCCCGTGGAGCCGACGAAGATGAAGGAAACGGGCTTCCTCTTTGCCGTTACTCCCGCGCGGCCGCGCTTTATGGCGGCGCAGACGGCGTCCACCGCCTCGTCCTGCCCGATTATATGCGCCTTGAGGCGCTTGTCGAGCTCGGAAAGGCGCTTCTGCTCGTCCTCGGCGATGCTGCTGGCGGGAATTTTCGTCCACTGCTCGATGACCTGCGCGAGATTATCGAGCGTGAGCTCGGGGATGCCCGAGGCCTCGAGGACGGTGAGCTGCTCGGAGATCTGCATATCGCGGCTGCGAATTTCGGCAAGGCGCTCATAGGTCTCCTCTTCCTCCTGCTTCGTGAGCAGAAGGTCGCGCTCCCTGGCGAGATCTTCCTTCTCCTTGCGAAGCTCCTCCATGCGGTTTAATTCTTCGCTGTGAAGGCTCACGTTCGAGCAGGCCTCGTCGATAAGGTCTATGGCCTTGTCGGGCAGGTATCTGTCGGTAACGTACCGCTCCGAAAGCAGCACCGCCTGGCGGGCCATCTCGGGCGGGATGCGCACGTTATGGAACTTTTCGTAGTAATGGGAGATGCCGCGGATTATCTCTATGCTCTCGCTTATGGAGGGCTCGTTTACTATTACGGGCTGGAAGCGGCGCTCGAGCGCGGCGTCCTTTTCTATATGCTTGCGGTACTCGGCGAAGGTAGTCGCGCCGACGACCTGTATCTCCCCGCGGGAGAGCGCGGGCTTGAGGATATTGGCCGCGTTCATGGAGCCCTCGGCGTCGCCTGCGCCGACTATATTATGCACCTCGTCGATAACGAGGATTATATTGCCGAGGCGCTTTATCTCCTCGATGAGGCCCTTCATGCGGCTCTCGAACTGGCCGCGGAACTGCGTGCCCGCGACGAGGGCGGTGAGGTCGAGCAGATAGACCTCCTTATCGCGCAGCTTGAAGGGAACTCTTCTGTCCGCTATTCTCTGGGCGAGGCCCTCGGCTATTGCCGTTTTGCCGACGCCGGGCTCGCCGATAAGGCAGGGATTGTTCTTCTGGCGGCGGTTGAGCACCTGGATGACGCGCTCTATCTCCGCCGTTTTGCCGACTATCCTGTCAAGCTCGCCGTTGCGGGCCTTGTCTGTGAGGCAGATGCAGTAATTCTCGAGGAATTTCTTCTTCTGGCCGCGCGGCTGGCCCTCCTTCTCCCTGCCCTGCTGGCCGGGTCTTTCGGGGGCGGGCCCCGGATTCGGGCCCTGGGCGCGGTTCATCGGCCCGCCGAAGAGCTTATTGAGGAACGGGAAGGTGGCGGTTTTGCCGTTTTCGTCCTCGCCGGCGTCCTCTATGGTCTCAAGAGCCTCGGGGCCGCCGAAGGCCTCGAGCATATCGCTCGATACCTGGTCGAGATCCTCATCGCTGATGCCGAGCTTTTTCATGATATCGTCCACATGGCGGATATTGAGCTCCTTGGCGCACTTGAAGCACAGGCCCTCGTCTACGGGGCCGTCCTTATCCATGCGCGTGACGAAGATGACCGCTATGTTCTTTTTGCATCTGGAGCAAATGGTTGGCTGCATAGGATAACTCCTTAACTAAAACTGAAACTGCGGCTCATATGCCCAGCAGCTGGGATATGAGGTTGTGGTTCATTATGAACTTCAGGACCTTCGTCTTCGCTATGACCTCGGGCTTGAGAAGGATGCCCGTATACTGGATGACGCAGGCGATGGCGCAGACTATTATTATGCCCTTGGCAAGGCCGAGCACGCCGCCGAGCGCATAGTTCACGGCATTGAGCCCCGGCATGCGGAAGGCAAGGTTTAGGATGGTGCCGATGATGGTGAAAATAATGATTATCAGGATGAAGGCTATAATAAAGACTACGAGGTAACACAGCGCCTTTATTACCTCGGAAGAGATGGAATCCTTGAGGTCCTGGCCTATATCCCTTATCCCGTCAGATGCCCTTTTCGCGATGTTCTTCGCGGAGGCGGAGGATATGCCTATCTTCTGCAGGCACTTGACGGCCGCGGTATAGACGGCGGGGTCGGTTTTATCGCCCTCCTCGAGATCGCCGGCGAGGCTCTCATCCCTGACGCCGGAGAACTGGATCTTGCTTATGGTCTCGTCCACGAAGCTGTTGACGAAGGGCTCGAAGGCCGGGCGGAACTCGCGCGAATAGTTTTTCGCTACGAAGTTGGCCCCGAAGATGGCGAATATCATCACCAGCAGGCCCGCAATGCCGTTTACGAGGCCGCGGCGCGCCCCCGTCCACACGCAGGCTATGAGAATGAGAATCAATAAAATGTCTATTACAGTACTGGTCATATGATCCCTCCATTCGCGGCTGACGCGATTTTAAAAAACGCTTTGCCCCCGCCGCTTTTTAAGGTACAAATCTCTGAGCAAGATAATCTGAAATAAGATACACCGCGCCGCTTCTGCACACAAGCGCCTTTTTCGCGCCGGGCGCTTCGCAGCCGGAATAGGCCTCCCCGAGCCTTGCGCCGTATACCGACATGCTCCCGGCGCTCAAAACGGCTATATTCTCACCGGAGGCGGAAATGCGCGGGTCCTCCGAGACTATATCCATTTCTCCCGAAACGGCTCCCGAGCTTTCCAGCACGGCGATATGGGCTGTGCCTCTCCATTTATCGGCCGCGGAAAGAAGCGCCACGAACGAATCGCCGAAGGCGTAGTCCAGAAGAGCGGCTCCGCCGAGATCGCTGAAGCCCTTGAGCTCGCCCACCCAGGAGACCATATACGCCCCCTTGGGAGAAACGGCGGCGAGCCTTTCTTCCGAAAGGAAGCGCAGCTCCGCGAGCATATCCTCCCCGACGGCGCAGACGGCCTTCTCATTTTCGGAATCGAGCGAGAAGAAGCTCAGCTTCGCGCCCTCTCCGCTGAGGCCGGCAACCGCAAGCCTTTTGCCCGAGGGCGAAAGCGCCGCCGCGGTGATATAAGCCGAGGCCGAGGACCATTTATAAACCGCCCTGCCCGAGGTATCGTACACCGTTACGACTCCCTTGTAGCCGCCGCTCTGAGTAGTGAGCGCGGCTCCGCCGTTCGAGACCGAGGCGGCGAGGATGGGCGAATCGGTTTTTATGACTTTGCTCTCCCCTTTAGACGTAAGCAGAACGGCGTGCGTTCCGCCTATGCCGTAGGCGAGGGCGTATTTATCGCAGACGCAAAGGGCCGGACTGTCGGCCTTTTCCACGAGATAAGCCAGCTGCGAGCCGTCCTTCCCGTACATGGCTATCTCCCCGCCGCCGTAGAGAACGAGCGAATCGCCCAGGACGGCCGACGAGGCCGAGGAATCCATGCCGACGGCTATCTCGGAGGCCGAGCCCGACCTGCCGAAGCGGAAAAAGCGCTTGAGCCCCTGGGCGCTCAGATCCTTCCTGTTGGCTATGAGCACCACGGCGATCGCCGCCAGAAGCAGCACTCCCACGGCCGAAAGCGCCGTGCGCCGGAGATTTTTTTTGCTTTTCTTTTCTTCTTCGGCCATGACGTTCCTTTCAAACTATCGTACTTTTAATAATAACACAGCAGCGCTGAAAAAGGCAAACACATTGCGCTCAGGGGAAAAGATTTCCCGCCCTGCCGGCATACCACACGCCCGTCATATAAAGCCCTTCGGGGCTGACGGTCGGGCCGGTAAGGCGCCTGTCGCCCTTTTCGAGAAGGGCGGGGATATCCTCCGCGGATATTTTTCCCTCGGAAACATAGAGCACCGTGCCCGTGATGGCACGGACCATGTTGTACAGAAAGCCGTTGGCGGCTATTTTGAGCTCGAAGATGGGGCCGCTCTGGCTGACGTCGTAGTAATAGACCGTTCTCACCGTGCTCTTTACCTCCGTTCCCACGGAACGCACGGCCGCGAAATCATGCGTGCCGACAAACTTCTCAGCCGCGCTTTTGAGCTTTTCAAGCTCGAGCTTCATGGGGTAGAAATACGCGCGGTCGGCATAAAACGGGTCTTTGATGCGGGAGTTGTAGATTTTATAAGTATATTCCTTTTTGACGCAGGATAAGACGGCGTTGAAATCGTCGTCAACGTACTCGGCGGCGCTCACGGAGATATCCCGCGGGAGCCAGGAATTGACCGCCAGCGGAAGCCTCTCGGGCGGGATGGAAGACGAGGTGCGGAAATTGGCGCAGTAGCACAGCGCGTGCACTCCCGCGTCCGTCCTGCCGCAGCCGACGGCGCTTATCTCCTCCCCGCAGACGCGGGAGAGCGCCTTTTCAAGGGTCTCCTGCACGGTGATCTCCGTTTTCTGGCGCTGCCAGCCGTGATACGCCGTGCCGAGATACGAAAGGCGCAAAGCTATATTTTTCAGGCTTTCCATGTTCAGATACCGAGGGCGCCGAGCGTTATGCACGCGGCGCAGAGAACGACGCCCAGCGCGATGACGATATAGTCCCTCGCGGCCATTTTGAGCGGATACATCTTCGTTCTGCCCTCGCCGCCGTGGTAGCAGCGGCTCTCCATGGCGACGGCGAGCTCGTCCGCCCTTCTGAAGGCGCTGACGAACAGCGGAACGAGTATGGGTATGAGCGCCTTGGCGCGCTTTACTATGCTGCCGGTTTCGAAATCGGCGCCTCTCGCCTTCTGCGCGCTCATTATCTTATCCGTTTCCTCTATGAGCGTGGGTATGAAGCGCAGAGCTATGCTCATCATCATCGCAAGCTCGTGCACGGGGACCTTTATCTTCTTCAGCGGCTTGAGAAGGCTCTCGAGGCCGTCTGTAAGCGATATCGGAGAAGATGTATAGGTGAGCAGGAGCGTACCCGTGATGAGGAAGGTTATGCGCAGGATCATATATACGGCGTTTTTAACGCCGGTATCGGTTATCCTTATCTTCCAGATCTGCACGAGCACGTTGCCCGAGGAATAGCAGAGATTGAGTATCGCCGTTATGGCTATTACTATGAAAAGCGGCTTGAGCCCGCGGAACACCGCCGAGAGCTTTATCTTCGCCGTTATCATCGCCGCGGCGAGAAAAACGAAGACCAGGCCGTAGGTTACAGGCGATTTCGCCGTAAAGAGCGCCACTATATAGAGCACCAGCACTATCAGCTTCGTGCGCGGGTCGAGCCTGTGGACGACGGTATTGCCCGGGAAGTACTGGCCGAGAGTTATATCCTTCAGCATTTCCCGGCCTCCTTCGCGCGCAGAAGCTCCTCGACCACCTGCTCGAGAGTGAAGGCGGCGGCGTTTATATCAACGCCCCTGAGGCGCAGCTCATGCGCGACCTTAGTGGCCGACGGCACGGCAAGGCCCATGGAAAAGAGCTTTTCATCCTGCGAAAAGACCTCCGCCGGGGTGCCGGACATGGCGATCTTTGAGTGGTTGAAGACCACGAGCCTGTCGGCTATCCTCGCGGCGGTGTCCATATCGTGAGTTATTATCATCACCGTAGAGCCGGTGCTGCGGTGGTATCTGTCTATATTCTCAAGCACGCTCTCGCGGCCGGAGGGGTCGAGCCCGGCGGTGGGCTCGTCGAGAATGAGCACGGAGGGGCGCATGGCCATTACGCCCGCTATGGCCACTCTCCTCTTCTGCCCGCCGGAAAGCTCGAAGGGAGAAACGTCGAGCATATCCTCCGAAACGCCGGAAAACTCCGCCGCCTCGATAACTCTTTCCTCTATCTCCTTCGCGCTCAGGCCCATGTTCTTCGGGCCGTAGGCGATATCCTTCCTTACGGTCTCTTCAAAAAGCTGATATTCGGGATACTGGAACACGAGGCCGACCCTGCTTCTTACGGCGCGGGTCTTCTCCTTGCTCGACCATATATCCTCGCCCTCGAAAAGCACCTGCCCGGAGGCCGGCTTCAAAAGGCCGTTGAGGTGCTGAACGAAGGTGGATTTGCCGGAGCCGGTATGCCCGATGAAGGCTATGAGCTCGCCGCGCTCGGCAGTGAAATCCACATTGTCGAGAGCCACGTGCTCAAACGGCGTGCCGGCGCCGTATATATGCGTGAGTGATCTGGTTTCGATTATCGGAGCCATTTTCTCATTCCTTTTTTCTTAAAGGTGGACGCCGCATTTATCATCCCCGCGGTCGTCCCCGCGCTCTTATGCCCTGAGCCAGGAGTAAAGCGCCTCGGAGCATTCCCCGACGCTGAGCGCGTCGAGAGGGACCTCGCAGCCGCGGCGGCGCAGCTCATAGAGAAGGCGCGTAGTTCCGGGCACGTCCAGCCCCGCCTCGCGCAGCTTCTCCACCTGCACGAAAACCTCGCGCGGAGTGCCGTCCATGCTGATCCTGCCGTCCTTCAAAACGAGTATCCTGTCGGCCCCGGCGGCCTCCTCCATGTGGTGGGTTATGAGGATAACGGTTATCCCCTTTTCGCGGTTGAGCTCGGTGATCGTCTGTATGACCTCCTCGCGGCCGGAGGGGTCGAGCATGGCGGTGGGTTCGTCCAGCACGATGCAGCGCGGCTGCATGGCGAGGACTCCCGCTATGCCTATCCTCTGCTTCTGCCCGCCGGAGAGCAGATGCGGCGCGTGGCGGCTGAAGGCGAGCATGCCGACGGTCTCGAGAGCGTCGTGCACCCTCTGCTGTATCTCGAGCGGGGGCACGCCCATATTCTCCGGAGCGAAGGCGACGTCCTCCTCCACGACGTTGGCCACTATCTGGTTATCGGGGTTCTGGAAGACCATGCCGACGGTCTTTCTTATATCGAGGATGTGCTCCTCATCCTGAGTATCCATGCCGTTTATATACACATGGCCGGACGATGGAAGCAGTATCGCGTTAAGATGCTTGGCAAGAGTGGATTTCCCGGAGCCGTTCGTGCCCAGAACGGCCACGAAGCTGCCCTCCTCTACGGAGATGCTCAGCCCCTTGAGGATGTATTCCGGCTCGGGCTCGCCCTCCTCCGCATCGTCATAGCGGAAGAAGAGATCTTCGATTCTTATTATCTCGCTCATTTTTCTATCCTTTCCCATCTGCACGTGCAGCCGCAGGGCAGCGCCAGCGAGCTGGCCGTTACCGGCAGGCCCAGCTCCTCGCTGCGGGAGGCCCCGCCGAAGCGCCTTGCGAACACCGTCTGCGAAATATACGTGAGCACCGAGGGGGAAAGCCCCGTGGTATAGGAATTTATTATTACGAAAAGCGGATCGTCGCTCAAGACCTGCGCGCAGAGCTTTACAAAAGCGAAAAGATCGTCCTCCAGCTTCCAGACTTCGCCCGTGGGCCCGCGCCCGTAGGACGGAGGATCCATTATTATCGCGTCGTACCTTCTGCCGCGCCTTATCTCGCGCGCAATGAACTTGGCGCAGTCGTCCGTTATCCAGCGGACGGGCTTATCCGCCACGCCGGAGGCGGCGGCATTTTCCCGCGCCCAGGCTACCATGCCCTTAGCCGCGTCAACGTGGCAGACGCTGGCGCCGGCGGCGAGAGCCGCCACGGAGGCCGCGCCCGTATAGGCGAAGAGATTGAGAACGCTTACCGGCCTTCCCGCCGAGCGGATGCGCGCCGCGGCGTAATCCCAGTTCGCGGCCTGCTCGGGGAACACGCCCGTGTGCTTGAAGTTCATGGGCTTTACGTTGAAGCGAAGCGCGCCGTAGCTGATGCTCCAGCTCGCGGGGAGGCTGTTTTTCTCCCAGTGCCCTCCGCCAGAGGACGAGCGGACGTAGCGCGCGTCGTACTTTTTCCAGCGCGGGTCGCGGCGCTCCGTATCCCAGATGGCCTGCGGATCGGGCCGCACGAGGATATGGCTCCCCCAGCGCTCGAGCCGCTCGCCTGCCGAGCAGTCTATAAGCTCGTAATCCTTCCACTTATCGGACAGCCACATATCCTCACCTCCCTGAAGGTAATTCTCGCGCATTATCGAAGCATTATATCACCTGCTGCGAAGATAGTCAATCGTTTGCGAGGGCGCCGACTGTCTTTTATCAGGAGAGCCGCAGTCGGCAGATATAATACGTTTATTAAGGGGCTGCGCAGTTGGCAGCTATAAAACGTTTATTAAGGGGCTGCGCAGTCGGCAGATATAAAACGTTTATTAAGGGGCTGCGCAGTTGGCAGATAAAAAACATGACCGCCGCGGCGCGCTCCCTGCGCCGCGGCGGTCATGCTTAGAAGGAAAAATATAAAGGAAGTGGATCAGTCCTTGAATTCTACGGCGGTATCGAACAGCTCCTCCACCTCTTTGGAGGGCTTCTTGTCGAGCAGCGTGACGACAACGGCGACTATAAGCCCCGCTACCGCGCCGGGGATTATCTCGTACAGGCCGGTGGATTTGAGGAAGATTATCCAGAGTATATCCACGGCCGCGCCCGCGATTATTCCGGCGGTCGCGCCCTTGAAGGTGAAGCGCTTCCAGAAGAGCGAGAGCATTATCGCCGGGCCGAAGGCCGCGCCGAAGACGCCCCAGGCGTTCTCGACAAGGTCCATTATCGTGCCGCTCTTGGGGTTGACGGCGATTATCATGGCGACTACCGCTATTATAAGCACCACGTAGCGCCCGGCCCAGAGCATTTCCTTATCGCTGCTCTTGTTCTTGCGGATGACGGGCTTGTATATGTCGCTCGCGAAGGCGGAGGCCGAGGCGAGCAGCTGGGAATCCGCCGTGCTCATGGCGGCGGCGAGGATGGCCGAAAGGAGTATGCCGGAAATGACGCCCGGGAATATCTTGCGCACGAGGGTTATGAAGACCACGCTCGAATCGGCTATATCGCCGAGGAAGATATGCCCGATGCAGCCGGAGGCGACCGAGAAGATGAGGATGATCCAGGTCCAGGTAATGCCGATGCGGGCGGACTTTCTGATATCGTGCGCCGAGCGGACCGACATGAAGCGGATTATTATGTGCGGCATGCCGAAGTAGCCGAGGCCCCAGCCGAGGCCGGAGGCGACGTCCTTCCAGTTGGTGAAGAGCTTCCAGTAGCCGGCGGGCAGAGCGGAAACCGCGGAGGCCGCCTGGCCGCCTTTCATGAGGAACAGCGCGAATATCGGCGCCGCGAGCAGCGCAGCAAGCATCAGCAGGCCCTGGAAGAAGTCCGTCCAGCAGACGGCGGAGAAGCCTCCCAGGAAGGTATAGGCCACTATTATGCCCGCCGCTATGTACATGGCCGTGTTGGGGTTTATGCCCAGAACGGTATTGAACAGAGTGCCGCAGGCCTTTATGCTCGAGGCGGCGTAGACCGTATACGCAACGAGGAAGATAACGGCGCAGACGATGCGCATGAACTGGCTCGAGGACTTGAAGCGGTTCGTGAGGTACTGCGGGATGGTTATAGAGTCATCCGCGACAATGGAGAAGCGCCGCAGGCGCGGGGCTTCGATTATCCAGCTCAGGGCGTAGCCGATGGCGAGGCCAATGGCTATCCACGTCCGGCCCATGCCGTAGGCATATATCGAGGCGGGCAGGCCCATAAGCACCCAGGCGCTCATATCCGAGGCGCCGGCCGAAAGCGCGGAGACCCACGCGCCCATTTTGCGGCCGCCGAGGAAATACTCCTTCTCGCCCGCGTTCTTCGAGCGCAGGAAGAAGAACACGCCTATGGCAAGCACGAAAACGAGGTAGATTATGAAAATAGCAAGCTCCATAAAACAACTCCCTTTTCCAAAAGCATGAAATCCGGTAATGCAGTGCATTACTTTTTTTCCGCTTTGTTTTCTGCAATTATAAAACGGCGCTGCGGAGTTTGCAAGAAAAAAGGGGGTAAAAATTCCAAAAAAGACTTGAAAAAGCCGAAATTCGGTTTATATTAAGAATATAGTTTATTTTCTATTATTTTATATGAATATCCTTCATGTATCCGGAGGCGCAGGATGAGCATTACAAAATACGAGGCGTTTATAAAAACCGTGGAGCTCGGCTCGCTCACTCGGGCCGGCGAGGCGCTGGGCTATACGCAGTCCGGCGTGAGCCACATGATCAGCACTCTCGAGGATGAGCTCGGCTTTCCGCTGCTGCGGCGCAGCCGCGCGGGAGTGAGCCTGACTGCCGAGGGCGAGGCGGTGCTGCCCGCGATACGCGGCATACTCAACGGCAGCGAGCAGCTGCGGCAGACGGCGGCGCTGATACACGGCCTTGAGAAGGGCACCGTGAGGCTGGCGGCCTTTTCGAGCGCGGCCGTGCACTGGCTGCCCGAGATGATAAAGGGCTTTCTCTCGGAATACCCGAACATAGAGTTCCGGCTTTTAAACGGCGACTACCACGATATAGAGGGATGGCTGGCCGAGGGCGCGGCGGACCTCGCCTTCGTGACTCTCCCCTGCCGGGCGGACTGCAGGTTCATCCCTCTCATACAGGACCGCCTGCTCGCCATCCTCCCGCCGGACCATCCGCTCGCGGGGTACCGGCGCTTCCCGATAGCGCGCGCGAAAAACGAGGACTTCATCAGCCTGCTTGAAAGCTCCAGCCAGGATATGCACGGAGTTTTGAGCGCCGCGGGGATAGAGCCGAACATAAAGTTCACCACCAAGGACGACTACGCCATTATAGCCATGGTGCAGAGCGGGCTCGGCATAAGCATACAGCCCGAGCTGCTGCTCACCGGCAGCACCGGAAAAGTGGCCGCGCTCGAGCTCGACCCGCCCGCCAGCCGGACCATCGCGCTGGCCATACCGAGCATGGGCTTCTCCGCCCCTGCGACGATGAAATTCGCCGAGCACGCCCTGCGCTGGATAAAGAAGCGCTACGGCGAAAAGGCCCTCTGCTGAGGGATATATTATATGTATAATAACGGCGCCGGCCCGCTTGCTGCGGGCCGGCGCCTGCTTTTTGCTCTTTCCGCAAAAAAGACGGGGCGGCGTTTTCACGCCGCCCCATATGTCTTATTCAAGGGATGTTTTCGGACGCTGCATTATTTTGCTTCGCCGTCTTCCTTCTTGCGCTTCTTCCCTGCCAGGATAGCGCCTATTCCAGCAGCGGAGGCAGCGCCTATGGCGCCCCACATGTAGATAAGGCTGCCGTCGCCGGTCTTCGGGAGGTTCGTGGGAACCTCGGGCTCGGGGATATCAGTCGTAGGAAGAGGCGGGTCTGGAATATCATCCAGAGGTGAAGTATTGGTTATTACGAAGCCATCCTTCATATTTCCGCTGTAGGAAACAGTGTAGCCGGCCGGAACTTCTTCCTTCACGCTGTAAACTATTTCCACATCGCTTGCATCCTTCTTGGGAAGGTCGCTGAAGGTGTGCTTCCAGTTGTTGCTCTCGGAGAGGACTGCCGTCTTGTCGGAATCCTCACCGTTGATCACGAGGATAACCTTTACGCTTTCGGGACGCTCGCCCGCGAAGTCGTCGTTATCCTTCCAGACCTTTTCAACGCTTACGTCTACCGTTTCCGGAGTGGGAGGAGTCGGCGGGGTCGGCGGAGTGGGAGGCGTCGGCGGAGTGGGTGTATGAGTATTGATTACGTCGTTTCCGCTGTACGTGGTCGTGTAACCGGGTACAGCGTCTTCCTTGATCGTATAAACGATCTCAACGCCGTCTTCAAACTCGGGAAGACCCACGAACATCCACTTCCAGTTGTCCGCTTCGGTGACCGTCTTCTTCCTGATCTCGACGCCGTCCGCAAACAGGCGGATGATTATGCTTTCGGGCCTCATGCCGTCAGCATCGTCGGAATCGTTCCACGTCTTGGAGCCGAACAGCATGACCTCGCTCGGCTTATGGTAGTTGGTCAGCGTGGTGACGTAGCCCGAGGTGGCGTTTCCGGACAGGGTGTATCCCGCGATCGGATCCTCGGTCCAGGTGTAGTCGATAACAACGCCGTTGGCTCTCTTCGGCAGGCCGGTGATCGTTGCAGACCAGCCGTTGCCTTCGTTCAGAGTAACCGTCATACCGTTGCTCAGAGTTACCTTAAGCTCAGTCGGGCGGATGCCGTCCTGGTTGTTAGCGTCGTCCCAGATCTTGATGACCGTTACGTCGACCTCTTCGGGCTTGTGGTAGTTGGTAAGAGTCGTGATCGTGCCGCTTACGGCGGTGTTGGTCAGAGTGTAGGTGCTGGGCAGACCGACTTCGGACCAGCTGTAAACTATGTCTGTGCCGTTGGCCTTCTTGTCCAGATCAGCTATCGTGTCTTCC